>Ga0209208_10000025_pt1 | contig 147311 bp, 124 predicted proteins | sample S1TSphfallax_3_FD_187694 | JGI IMG/M metagenome (GOLD analysis project Ga0209208, IMG submission 187694) | Host-associated microbial communities from peat moss isolated from Minnesota, USA - S1T2_Fd - Sphagnum fallax MG (SPAdes) (version 2) | ecosystem: Host-associated > Plants > Peat moss >... | reverse complement strand
CGCCGCCGAGTGGACCCTGATTGCCCTGGCCTACAACTGCAGGCGGATCAATCGCTTGCAGGCCGCGTAGCCCGCCCACACTCACCCGCTCGCAAACGCCAACCGTGCCAACCCGACAGGCTGCTAGTGCAGAATAGCTCTCTGCGCCCGCGCGGCATCCTCGCAGCACTCCCGCACCGCCGTTTCCATGGCATCCTCGATGGCCGAGAGGGTGTGGTGCAGGTTCAACGTCGCCGCCTCCTGCGCGAGAGCCCGGAGGCAGTGCAGCAGGCCTGCCGCGCTCGGCAGGACCTCCATCTTGATCTTATCCATGGCTCTTGCCTTTCTGATCACGACATCGTGAAGACACGTGAAATATCTAAGCCCGGCTGATATTTTTTTCAAGATGAAAAACGACCAAAAATTGGACTTTATCACGTATACCTCTCAAAATACAGTTTATTTCTACCCTGGCGCGTAAGTCGTCCGGGCTAATCGCCAGAAAGGTGGGCTCGTTTCGATGGCGGATGATACACTCGGCATTCTCGCGGGCGGCGGCCCGTTTCCCGGCCGTGTCGCGGAGGCGGCCAGCCGTGCCGGCAGGAAGGTCTTCATCGTCGGTTTTCAGGACTACGCCGAACCCGCGGTGATCGGCGCTTTTCCGCATGGCTATGTCCGGCTCGGCGCCGCCGGCCGCATGTTGCAGTTGCTGCGCGCCCATGGCTGCCGCGACCTGGTGCTTGTCGGCCCCGTGCGGCGGCCGTCCCTGCTCGATCTGCGTCCGGATGCGGAGGGCGCCCGTATCCTCGCCCGAATCGGCCGCGCCGCCTTCGCGGGCGACGACGGTCTGCTCGCGGCCGTCGTGCGCGTGCTCGCCGAGGAAGGGTTCCGCATCCTTGGCGCGCATGAGATCCTGACCGAGGCGGTCGCGCCGCCTGGCCTGCTGGGCCGAATCGCTCCGGATGCCCAGGCCCGCGCCGATATCGCCCGCGGTGTCGAGGTTCTGCGCGCGCTGGGCGCCGCCGATGTCGGCCAGGCCTGCGCGGTGCAGGCCGGCTGCGTTCTGGCGGTGGAAGCCATCGAGGGCACCGACCAGATGATTGCCCGCGCCGGGACGCTCAGGCGCCCCGGCGAGGGCGGTGTGCTGGTCAAGCTCGTCAAGCCCGGGCAGGATCGCCGGGCCGATCTGCCCACCATCGGCCCCCGCACCATCCAGGCGGCCGCGCAAGCCGGGTTGCGGGGCGTCGCCGTCGAGGCTGGCGGTACCTTGATCACGGATCGTAACGCGTGCATCGCAGCCGCCGACGCGGCGGGGCTTTTCCTGGTGAGCATAGATGCCGATGTAGCGGCCGAGGGCAGCAAGGGTGGGCAGGATGGCACTGCATCCCTTGACCCGCCCTCGCACGATTAGGGAGTACCCCCATGGGCAAGTTCTTGCATACCATGCTGCGCGTTCGTAATCTGGACGGCAGCGTCGCCTTTTATCGTGACCTGCTGGGCATGCGCGAGTTGCGCCGCAACGAGGTGCCGGCAGGCCGCTACACCCTGGTGTTCATGGGCTACGCCAGCAATGCCGAAGGGCAGGCCGAGATCGAGCTGACCTATAACTGGGACCATGACGGCCCCTATCTGCTCGGCGACGCCTTCGGCCATCTCGCCGTCGGCGTGCCGGATGTTGCCGCCGCGTGCGAAACCGTGCGGGCCGGCGGTGGCCGCGTGACGCGGGAGGCCGGGCCCGTCAAGCACGGCACCACGGTGATCGCGTTTGTCGAGGACCCCGACGGCTACAAGATCGAGCTGATCGAGCGCACTTGACCCTTCTCAACGATCTGACCTCCAGCCTGCAAAGGCTGGGGTTGGTTTCCTCTCACGTGCGCATCGGCGTCACCGGCCTTTCCAGGGCCGGCAAGACGGCTTTCCTCACCTCGGTTGCCGCCAACCTGCTCACCCGCCGTTTCGCGCTGGCGCCGCTCGGGGCCGGCGATGTGCCGCGCTTTGATCAGGCACGCCATCTGGCGCGGCTGGCCGCCGATCCGCCGGCCTGGCCCGAACGCACGGACTCGGTTTCGCTTCTGGCGCTCACTACCAGTATTCAGCGCGCGGCGCTGCCTGCCCGGCATGTGCGCCTGGAATTCCTCGATTACCCCGGCGAATGGCTGATCGATCTGCCGCTCCTCGCCCAGGATTTTTCCGCCTGGTCCGCCGCCATGCTGCGCCGGCTGGGGGTTGCGGGCATGGCTGGCATCACCCGTGATTTTCTGGCCTTCTCCGCCGGCCTGCCGGCGCGCGCGCCGGCCGATGAAACCCTGGCCCATGCCGGTGCGGGGCTGTACCGCGACATGCTCGGCCGCCTGCGCGAGGCCGGCATGGCCTTCCTCCAGCCCGGGCGCCATCTGATGCCGGCCCCAGGCCCCGAACCGCCATGGATGGCGTTTTTTCCCCACACCGGCCAGGGCGGTCTGCATGATCTTCTTGCCAGCCGCTATGAGGCCTATCTGGGCGCCGTGCGCCGTGACCTCGCCTCGCCACTTTTCGCCAATGTCGATCGCCTGGTGGTGCTGGCGGACGTGCTCACCGCCTTGCATGCCGGGCAGGCCGCGTTCGCCGACACGCAGGCGGCGCTCTCCGCCGCCGCCGGCTCGCTGCGCTGGCAGTGGTCGTGGCTTGAAGCCTTCGCGGCACTTGCCGAACTGCGTCTGCCGCCGCGTGCGATTTCCCGCGTCGCTTTCGCCGCCACCAAGGCCGACCACGTGGCGGACCGCCAGCGCGGCAACCTCGCCGCCCTGATGCGGTCTCTCACGAAGCTGCCGGCCACCGGCGTCAAGACCGGGCATTTCGCCATCGCCTCGGTGCGCTGCACCGAGGATTTCGTCTGGACCCTGGAGGGGCGCCCGGTCTCCGCTGTCCGCGGCCGTATCCTGGGGCAGCGGGCGATGACCCGATCCTACCCTGGCGAGGTGCCGGACCGGCCGCCCGAGGCCGGCTTCTGGGAGCATCCCTTCCTCGCCTTGCCGCAATTCGAGCCGATGCGGCTGCCCGATGGCGGCCGGCTGGGCGTGCCCAATATCGGTATCGACACCCTGCTCGAATTCCTCCTGGAGGATGTGCTGTGAGCCAGACCGCGCGAGGCACGCCCCGCCCCCCCGATCCGGGCATGCCGGCGCCGCGGATCGAAACCGAGGATCTGCCGGCCGCACGCCTGGAACACGTGGATCTGCTGCCGGAGCGGGTGCCGCGCCAGAGCAAGCGCTGGGGCATGCCGGCTTTGGTCGCCGGGGGCACCGCAGTGTTGATCCTGGGTGCGGCCGGCGCGGATGCCTGCGAGATCGTGGCCGACCTGTTCGCCCGCTCCGCGATCCTGGGTGGTGCCGCGGCCGGCGTGGCCGGCCTTGGGTTCGGCATGATCGGGCTCGGCGCCTGGCGGGAATGGTCGTCCCTGCGCGCGTTGCGCGGTGTCGATGCGGTCCGTGCTGCTCTCAATAGCCGCGATCCCGTCGCGCGTGCGGATGCCGCGCGCAGCTGGCTGCATGAATTGCCGGAAGGGCCGGCCCTGCTGCCGGCCATCAACGCGATCAACGACCCCGATGCCATCCTGGCTCTGCTGCGCGCCGGCCCCGCCGCTTCGCTGCGCCTTCAGGCCGAAGCGCTTGGCCGCAACGCCGCGCTGCAATCCGTGGCCGGCGTGGCGGCGATGCCGTCGCCGGGCCTGGCAGCCCTGTTCGTCGCCTGGCGGGGCTTGCGCCTGATCCGCCAGGTGGCCGTGCTGCATGGGTTGCGGCCGGGCGTATTCGCCACCTTCGATCTGTTCCGCCGCACCGCCATGGCGGCCGGCGCCGTCGCTGGCATGGAGGTTGCCGCCAACACCGCCGCCCATGCGCTGCTCTCCAGCCCCCTACTCCAGCACGTGGCCGGCGAAATGGCCGGCGCCGGCGTCGCCGCCCGCCGCATGATCGTGCTCGCCCGCGCCGCCGCCGTGGCGTGCAGCCCAATGCCACCCGACACCAAATAGGTAAAAGTTCTTTGCTTCTTTCTTTCAAGAAAGAAGATTCTTTCTTCTTTTTTGAAAAAAAGAAGCAAAAAACTTTTGTCTGTTGGTTCTCGTCTGAACGACCAAGGAGCACAAATGCCGACCCTGTTTGATCCTATTCGGCTTGGCGCGATCGAAGCGCCGAACCGCATTCTGATGGCGCCGCTCACGCGGGGGCGTGCCACACGCGCACATGTGCCCACGCCGATCATGGCCGACTACTATGCCCAGCGCGCCTCGGCGGGGCTGATCCTGTCGGAAGCAACCGGCATCTCCCGGCAAGGTCTTGGGTGGCCTTACGCGCCGGGTCTATGGTCCGATGAGCAGGTCGCCGCCTGGCGCCCCATCACGGCAGCCGTGCATCAGGCCGGCGGCCGGATCGCCGCCCAGCTCTGGCACATGGGCCGGCTGGTCCATCCCAGCTTTCTCGGCGGGGAGGCGCCCGTCTCCGCCTCCGCCACCACAGCCCCCGGATACGCCTACACCTACGAGGGCAAGCAACCCTACAGCCAGGCCCGGGCCCTGAGCGTGGATGAAATCCCTCAACTGCTGAACGACTACCGCCGCGCCGCCCGCAACGCGATCGACGCCGGCTTCGATGGCGTGCAGGTCCATGCCGCCAACGGCTACCTCATCGACGAATTCCTGCGCGACAACAGCAATTTCCGCGATGACGCCTATGGCGGCGCGGTTGCCGGCCGCATCCGCCTGCTGCGCGAGGTGGCACGTGCCGTGGCCGATACCGTGGGCGCGGAGCGGACCGGCGTGCGGCTCTCGCCCAACGGCAACAGCCAGGGCTGCAACGACAGCAATCCCGAACCGCTCTTCACCGCCGCGGCCGCTTGCCTCTCCGACATCGGCATCGCCTATCTGGAACTGCGCGAGCCAGGCTTTGAGGGCACGTTCGGCAAGGCGGACCATCCGCCCATCGCCCCTTCCATCCGCCGCGTCTTTACCGGCCCGCTGATCCTGAATTCCGACTACGATGCGGTGAGCGGCCAGGCGATGCTCGATGCCGGCACCGCGGAAGCCATCGCCTTCGGCCGGACCTTCATCGCCAACCCCGACCTGCCATACCGTTTTGCCAACGCCATCCCGCTACAGAAGGACGTGATGGCGACCTGGTACAGCCAGGGCCCCGAAGGCTACACCGATTATCCAACCGCCGCCTGAGGCGTAAATGCAGGATGGGCTGCGCCGCGGCCCATCCTTCAGCGCGCGCGCCGCGGCCTTACCCGTGCCGGATCACCAATAAATCCAGTGGTGATACCTTGCGCTCCAGCGCCGGTGGTGCCAGCGATGGCCGTGATGCCAATACCCCACATGTTGCAGCCCGTAGGCGGGGCCTGCGCCGGCATCGGCGGGGGCCACCGCCCCAACGGCAATGGCCGCCGTGGCCGGCCGAGCGGCCATCATCGCGCCGAACCCGATCATAAGCCCCAGAATTGCTGCTATGCGCATGCCTGCCCCTCCTTCAAAGGTTGTCTCTGCGTGAGCGGCGCCGGCCTGTCGGACATCAGGAACGGACGCAACCGCAACAGATTACCACTAACGTGATCGCCCCCCTTGCGTTTTGTCTCCTTCACCGGAATGTTACTGTTGGAGTTGTGAATCGGGGGGAGTGGATGGCGGGTTGCAAGGCCGGACCAGGAGCCGCGATCGCGTCGCGGGCCTCCGGCCGATGAAACGGAGTGGGCGATCCGGGCCCGGCCTCATGGCCGCATATCACGGCCGGCGGGAGGCTATCCAAACATGGATATACTCACCGGCGGCCTGATCCTTTTTGCCGCGTTCGGCATACTGCAAGCGGCGGCCAGCCTGGTGGCTGTGCGCAAGTTTGCCTCTCGCGCGCGGCACTGCCTGATCGTGGCGCCCAAGGTCAGCATCCTCAAGCCGGTTTGCGGCCCCGAGCCGCTGCTGGAGGAGGCGCTCGCCTCCTTCTGCCAGCAGGATTATCCGGTCTATCAACTGGTGATCGGCGCCCAGGACCCGGCCGATCCCGCGCTGATCGTGGCGCACAGGGTGCGGGCCCGCTTCCCCCGCTGCGACATCAGCATCGTGGTGGATCGCACACGGCATGGCGCCAACGGCAAGATCGCCAACCTGATGAACATGCTGCCGGCGGCGCGCCACGATGTGCTGGTGATCGCCGACAGCGATCTGCACGTTCAGCCGGACTATCTGCGCCAGGTGGTGGCCGAGCTGGCCCAGCCCGGCACCGGACTCGTCACCACCGTTCCGGCCGGGGAGCCCGCCGCCCCGGGCCTGGCGGCACGCATCGGCGCCTCCCACCTCACCCATGCGTTCCTGCCGAGCGCGCTGCTGGCCGCTGCCATCGGCCGCCAGGATTGCCTCGGCGGCACAATGGCCCTGCGCCGGCAGACTCTGGAGCGCGTCGGGGGTTTGGCGGCCCTGGTGGATCATCTGGCCGACGACAACGTGCTCGGCCGCCTGGTGCGCGGTCTGGGATTGTCCGTGCGCCTGGCGAAAACCCTGCCGGTCGTCACCGTGCAGGAGGCCTCGCTGGGCGCCTTGTGGCTGCACGAGCTCCGCTGGGCGCGCACGATCGGTGCACTGGCCCCGATCGCTTATAGCGCCTGCGTGCTGCAATACCCGCTGGTCTGGGCGCTCGCGCTGGTGCTGGTCTGCGGCGCGGCACCCTGGTCGATCCTGGTTCTGATGGGCACCTGGGCGGCCCGCGCCCTGCTTGTCGGCGGGATCGATGCCGCCCTCGCCCCGCTGCGGGCCAGGCCGGCCAGGCCCACCCCGTTCTGGCTGCTGCCGTTGCGTGACGTGCTGTCGGTGGCGGAGATCGCCTTCAGTTTCTGCGGCAGTTCGGTGGTCTGGCGCGGCCGCGTGCTGCGGGCCGATCGCGGCCACGCTGTTGCCGGCATCGCGGGTCTGGCGGAGCCCGCCGCGCTCGCCGCGGACGAGTCGCTCGCCGCCTGATTGCCAAGCTACGTGCGGATGTCTCCCTCGCCCCCGGAAGCGCTCGTCATCAGTCCCAGTGATTTTTTTGGCGCCCCCCATAAATAAAAGTTTTTTGCTTCTTTTTTTCAAAAAAGAAGTGCTTTCTTTCTTACTTTTGGTAAAGAATGTTCTTTTTTGAAAAAAGAACCAAAAAACTTTTACTCATATGCCTCCGACCAACATGGCAAGATCAGTGACCCGGGGCACTGGCGCCGCGCGAATAACGGCCAACCGCATGCCGTGGAGAAACAGCATCGACCGCACCCGCCTTCAGGGCTTCTCGCTCGTTCTGGGCCTGTGCGGGCTCGCGCTCGGCACGCTGATCATCGGCTGGTTCGGCTTCGGCAGCGTGCTGCGCGCCACATTGTCGGTGGGCCCTGCCGGGTTCGCCGCCGTATGCGCCTGGCAGATGGTGCTGTTCGCCGTGCTCGGCCTGTGCTGGTACGTGCTGCTGCCGGGCGACGGTATCTGGCGGCCGCACGTGCTGATGTGGGGCCGCATGGTGCGCGACGCCGCCGGCGCCTGCCTGCCGTTCTCGCTCATCGGCGGCTTTGTGTTCGGCGCCCGGGCCGTGACACTGGATGGCGTGTCCTGGCCGGCGGCGACGGCTTCCACCGTGGTGGATCTCTCGGCCGAGTTCATTGCCCAGATCGGTCTCGTGCTGATCGGCGTGGTGATCCTGGTGCTGCACGCGCCGCAGGGTGCTCACGCCGGCACCATATCCCGGCTGGGCATCACGCTGCCGCTCTGCGCTGGCCTGGTCGTGGCCCTGGTGGCGGCCGTAACGCTGGTCTGGCTTCAGCGCGGCGCGGCCTCGCCGCTGATGCGCCTCAGCCGCAGCGTGCTGGGCGGCTGGATGAGCGACGCCGAGCCGCAGATGAACGCCATCCAGGTGAAGCTCTCCGGCATCTACAATTCGCCCTGGCGCGTGGCGCTGTGCACGCTGCTGCACCTGATCGGGTGGCTGGGCACCGGCTGCGCGAGCTGGATATCCTTTCATCTGCTGGGCGCGGATATCGACTTCGCCACGGCCCTGGGCATCGAGGCGCTGCTGCACGGCGTGCTGGCCCTGGCCATCCTGGTGCCCGGCTACGCCGGCGTGCAGGAAGCCGCCTATGCGGGGGTTGGCGCCCTGTTCGGCCAGCCGCCCGAACTCTCGCTCAGCGTCTCGCTGCTGCGGCGGGCGCGCGATCTGGCCCTGGGCGTGCCGATCCTGCTGATCTGGCAGGGCGCGGAGTGGCGCCGCAGGGTGGTCACGGCTCAGCGCTCACCTTCCGTCGGCGCCGAGCCAGCCTGCGTGATCCGGCAACCGACGACCGACGACCGCTAAGGTATGTGGGCACCGCCGCCAGGGCGCAATTGACGACGCAACCCTAGACCGAGCCGGCGACATAGGCCCTCAGACTATCGACCTCCTGGGCCTGAGCATCGAGCTGGGCCTTGACGACATCGCCGATGCTGACGAGGCCGACCAACTCGTCCTGGTCCAGCACCGGCAGATGCCGCACCCGGCCCATGGTCATCATTTGCAGGGCCTCTTCGGTCGAGGCGCCGGGCGTCACGGTATGCAACAGGCGGGTCATCAGTTGCGCCGCCGTCATTTCCAGGCACAAGCCGCCGTCGCGGGCGATCGCCCGAACGATATCGCGCTCGCTGACGATGCCGAGCAACTGGCCGGCGGAATCACGCACCAGCACCGCACCGATGCGCCATTCGGCCAGGGTGCGGGCGATGTCGGGTATTTTGGCGACGGGCGACACGGCGGCGATGTCGTGCCCCTTGTGGCGCAATATGGAGGCTATGGTCATGTCTTGGGGTCCCTCGCGTAGCAGCTGCGGGCGGGAACCCATCTGGCGGGGCTCCTTGGCCCAGACCCGGCAGCTTGCGACCTAAACTGCCCCATTTGCAACTTTTAGGTGTGCGCCGCAGCAAAGCCACGCGCCATCAGTCTTGCGGAGCAACCGGGCCGGGCGGCACCTGTTCCAGCCGCGCCAGGCGTGCCTCGATCTCAGCCAGCCGCGCCTCCGCCACCTCCTGGCCGGTTCGCGCGCGGGCCGCGAGCTCCGCCACCGCCTCCAGCTCCTCCCGTCGCACCAGCTCCAGCTTGCGGATCGTCTCGTCCACGCGGGCGCGGATGATGGCCTCGGTCTCGTCGCGCAATCCCGCGAGAGCGGAAATCGCACCGCCGGCGACACCGGCGAGGTCCTCGAAGAAGCGGGGGCGTTCGGCCATGGGCGTGGTCCTTGTGCGGGGGCGGGCACACCGTATAACGCGCGGCATGGACGCGGTCACGAAGGAAGAAAGAGTGTTCTTTTTTGAAAAAAAGAACCAAAAAACTTTTGGTCCTGCGCCCTCGCCGAGTGTCCGACTGGGTCGGGACTGCGCGCACCTGAGCAAACACACGTTTTTTAGTTCTTTTTTTCAAAAAAGAACAGGTTTCTGCCGATGAGCGCCCCCCTCCAATTCCCCCGCTTCGACCCGGTGCTCCTGCATCTGGGGCCGCTCTCCATCCGCTGGTACGCGCTCGCCTACATCGTCGGCCTGATCACCGGCTGGCAGGTGATGCGCCGCCTGGTGCTCAAGCCGCCCGCGGTTGCAACCCAGGTGCAGACCGACGATTTTCTCACCTGGGCCACGCTCGGCGTGGTGCTCGGCGGGCGCCTTGGCTACGTGCTGTTTTACCAGCCGGGGTTTTACCTCAGCCATCCGTTGCAGATCCCCGCCGTTTGGACCGGCGGGATGAGTTTTCATGGCGGCATGCTCGGCGTGGTCGTGGCCCTGGTGTTGTTCTGCCGGCGCAATGCCATCCCGCTGTTCGGCTTTGCCGACCGCATGGCCATCGTCACGCCGATCGGCCTTGGGCTCGGCCGTGTCGCCAATTTCATCAACGGCGAGTTGTGGGGCCGCCCGGCGCCGGACTGGCTGCCCTGGCGAATGATTTTTCCCCGCGCCGACGACATCCCCCGCCATCCGAGCCAGATATATCAGGCCCTGATGGAGGGGCTGATCCTGTTCCTGCTCGTGTGGGGCTGTTCGCGCAGCGCCGCCATCCGCGCCCGCTTCGGCATGCTCACCGGCATTTTCCTGGTAGGCTACGGGATTGCCCGCATCATCGGCGAGTTCTTCCGCGAGCCTGACGCCTTCCTCGGCTATCTCTGGCAGGGCGCCACCATGGGCCAGATCTTGTCGATTCCGATGATCCTGGTTGGCCTCGCCTTCATCGTGCTGGCCCGCCGCGGGGCCTTGCAGCCGCGCGGGGAGAGCACGGTCGCCTGAATGTCCGGGATGCCCGAGCGGCTGGATGCGTTCATGGCCAGGGCGAATGCCGCCTATTACGCCACGCATGACCCGTTCGCCGATTTCACCACCGCGCCGGAGATCAGCCAGATGTTCGGCGAGCTGATCGGCGCCTGGGCCGCCGTCACCTGGGCGTCGATGGGCGCGCCGGCGCCGCTGATCCTGGTGGAGGCTGGCCCAGGCCGCGGCACGCTGATGCGTGACATGCTGCGCGCCACCGCCCGCGTCGCCCCGGATTTCCGGGCGGCTTGCCATGTGCATTTCATCGAGACTTCCCCGCGCCTGCGCGCGGTTCAGGCGGCCGCGGTGCCCGATGCGGTGTGGCACGAGTGCCTGGATCATCTGCCCGCCGGCCCGGCGATCCTGCTCGCCAACGAGTTTCTCGATGCGTTGCCGATCCGTCAGTTCGTGCGGCGCCATGGCGGGTGGATGGAGCGTTTCGTGGCGGCGGGATGTTTTGTCGAACAGCCGGCCGTGGTGGCGTGGCAGGCGCCTCAGGGCAGCATTATCGAGCTTGGTGAGGCGGCCGCTGCCTGGGTCGGCGGTGTGGCGGCACGTTTGGCGGCGCAGGGTGGTGCAGCCCTGATCCTCGATTACGGCACCGCGGAGGGTTCGCCCGGCGACAGCCTTCAGGCACTGCGGAGCGGCGCACCGGCGGACCCGATCGCGGCGCCCGGCACCGCCGATCTCACCGCGCATGTCGATTTCGCGGCGGCGCGGCGGCACGCCGAAGCGGCTGGTGCAGCGGTGTGGGGGCCGGTGCGGCAGGGCGCGTTTCTCACCCGGCTGGGCTTGCGCCACCGCGCCGCTGCCCTGGCGCGTGCCAATCCTGGCCGCGCCGCGGAGTTCGCGGACGCGGCTGAGCGTCTTTCGGCACCCTCCCGCATGGGTGCGCTGTTCAAGGTGCTCGCTCTTTCCCAGCCTGGGTTGCCGATGCCCCCCGGATTTGCCGCATGACGCCCGAGTATCTCACCTCGCCGTTGCTCGCCGCGCCGCACGGCTTCTTCACGCGGCGCGGCGGTGTTTCCGCCGGACCCTATGCGAGCCTCAATTGCAGCCTCTCCGGCGGCGATGATCCCGCCTGCGTGACGGCCAACCGCGCGCTGGTGGCCGGGTCCATGGGGGTTGAACTGGCCGCCCTTGCCGGTGTCATGCAGGTGCACGGGGCGGGCGTGGTGTGCGTCACGGTGCCCTGGCCGCAGGGGGCGGGCCCACGCGCCGATGCCATGGTCAGCGCCACGCCGGGCGTGGCGCTCGGCATCATTACCGCCGACTGTGCCCCCGTGCTTTTCCTTGATCCCGTATCCGGGGTGGCCGGCGCGGCGCATGCGGGCTGGCGTGGGGCTGCCGGCGGCGTGCTGGAGGCCACGGTTGTGGCGATGCGCCGGCTTGGCGCCGATCCCGGCCGGATTGTCGCCGCTATAGGCCCGTGCATCGCCCAGCCGAGCTACGAGGTGGGTGATGATCTCCGCGATGCGGTTTTGCCCACGCTGCCTGGCGCCGAGGGTTTCTTCGTGCCCGGGCTGCGCCCGGCGCACTGGCAGTTCGACTTGCCGGGCTACTGCCGTGCCCGGCTGGCGCTCGCCGGCGTCCGCGCTGCCTGGGTGGGCGCCGACACCTGTGCCGATGCCGGCCGTTTTTTCAGCCACCGCCGCCGCACCCTTGCCGCCGCCGGCCCCATCGGCCACCAGATTTCAGTGATCACGGTGCCAGTGTGAACAAGCCCCGAACCAGCAAAAGGTCTTTGGTTCTTTCTTTCAAGAAAGAACATTCTTCCTTTTTCCTCGTCTTTCTTGTGTCCTGTTGCGGCCTTTTGTCCTCTTGCGGCGACCTTCCCCATCCTTTCGCCGGCAACCCCGGCGCCATGGCGCTTCAACTGAGCCGCCCGCCTCCGCCCCGGCTGCTGGTGCCGCCGCCGCCCAACGGCCTTCTGCCGCAATCCGACGCTGCGGTTTGGGCGCATGCCATGGCCGATGCGCTGGTGGCCGAGGAGATCCCCGCCTACGCCGAGCCGGCGCACAAGGGCGAATGGATGTTGCGCATGACCGCCGATCTGCAGGGCATTCAGGTGACCCCCCACTACAGCCTGATCGATCCCCGTGGCGGCGACCGTGGCGACGTGTTGGGCAGCGCCGTGCCCGCCGCCGCCTGGGCGCAGGCTGACCCTGCTGTTCTGCGGCAATCGGCCGGCCAGGCGGCGCCGCGGGTGCTGGCGCTGTTGCGCGCCGTGGATGCCGGCATCAAGCAGAGCGATCCCAACAGCCTCTATAACCGTCCCGCGCGCATCTATTTCACCGGTGTGACTGGCGCGCCGGGTGACGGGGACATGGCGCTGACCCGTTTCATGCGGCTGAAAATTCCCGACACCGGCGACCTGCTGGTGGATCAGGGTCCGGGCGCCGATTTCATCTTGCGCGGCACGGTGAAGGTGACTGCCGAGCCGGGCAATCAGCAGCAGGTGGAGATCCATTGGCTGGTCAGCGACCTATCCGGCCGGCTCGCCGGCGACGTGGCGCAGGGGCACGACGTTCCCGCGGGAACTCTTGACCATTACTGGGGCGACATTGCCGCCGTGATCACCGAGGAGGCGGCCGGCGGCGTGCACGAGGTGATTACCAATTTCTCCGGCCGCCGCAGGGTTCGGCCGCCGGCGGCCGGGGCGGGAAAGACCTCCTGATGCGAATCGCGACCTGGAACATCAATTCGCTGCGCCTGCGGCTGGCGTTGCTGGAGCGGCTGATTGCCGCACTCGACCCTGACGTGATCTGCTTGCAGGAGACGAAGGTTCCGGACGATCTTTTCCCCGATGCGGCGCCCGCGTCGCTGGGGTATCCGCATGTGGCCCGGCGGGGGATGAAGGGCTATAACGGTGTGGCGATTCTGTCGCGTCTGCCGCTCCGCCTGGTGGAGGCGCCGGACTGGTGCGGCCGGGGCGATTGCCGGCATTTGCAAGTGAGCATCGCGGCGCCCGGCGGCGCGGTTGAGCTGCATGATTTCTACGTGCCCGCCGGCGGCGACATCCCGGACCGGATTGAGAACCCGAAATTCGCTCACAAGCTGGATTTCGTCGCCGAGGCGGCGGGCTGGTTCGCGGCGAGCGGGGTGCGCCCGCGCAGCGTGCTGGTCGGCGATCTGAACATCGCCCCTCTCGAGCATGATGTCTGGAGCCACAAGCAGCTTTTGGATGTTGTCAGCCACACGCCGGCGGAGGTGGCGGCCCTGCTCGCCTGGCAGCACACCGGGTTTGCCGATGCCATCCGCCACTTCGTTCCGGCGGACGAAAAGCTCTACACCTGGTGGTCCTACCGTAACCGGGACTGGCGTGCCTCCGACCGCGGGCGCCGGCTGGACCATATCTGGGTCAGCCGGGATCTCGTGGCCGGGCTACGCCGCTACGAGATTCTCAAGGATGCGCGCGATTGGCCGCAGACGTCGGACCATGTGCCGGTGATGCTGGAGTTGGATGCGTAGACAGAAAAAATTGTTCTTTTTTGAAAAAAAGAACCAAAAAACTTTTGTTCGTTTTGCCCCGCTGCCGGCAACAGCGGGGCTACGACGCCGCGGTCTTAGGAGGGATCCAGCCGATACCCCCCGCCCTCGGTCACCAGCAGCCGCGCATTGGCGGGGTCGGGCTCGATCTTCTGGCGCAAGCGGTAGATGTGCGTCTCGAGCGTGTGCGTCGTCACCGCCGCGTTGTAGCCCCACACCTCGTTCAGAAGGATCTGACGGGCCACCGGCTTGGTGCCGGCCCGATAAAGAAACTTTAATATCGCCGCTTCCTTCTCGGTCAGCCGGATCCGGCGGTTGCGCAGCGGTTCCTGCAACAGCTTGGCCGAGGGGCGGAACGTGTAAGGCCCGATGGTGAACACCGCATCTTCCGAGTTCTCGAAGATGCGCAACTGTGCCCGCAGCCTGGCCAGCAATTCGTTCAGCCGGAACGGCTTGGCGATGTAGTCGTTGGCGCCCGAATCCAGGCCACGGACCACATCCGCTTCCTCGTCCGACCCCGTTAGCATGATAATGGGCATGCGCAGGCCCTGCTTGCGCAGCGTGGCGCACAGGTCGCGCCCGTCGCCATCGGGCAGGCCCACATCCAGGATCAGCGCGTCAAAGCGCTGTTCCTGCTTGCGAATCTTGGCTTCGGCCTCGGAAATGGAGGCGGCTTCGTCGGCGGTGAACTCACCGTCAACCTGAAGCTGGGCAGCCAGTTCCTCGCGCAGAGACCGATCGTCGTCGACTATCAGGATGGGGCGCTCGCCCGACATCTCGTTTTCTCCACATCGTGCCACCGGGCTGGCAACACGTTATCATCAGGTGCGGTAAGCGGCGGCGTGCCGGATCGGTTGCAAAACTTTTTGCACGATGAAGGTCTTGTGGCACCAAAAATGACCATCGCGCAGTAAAAATCACGAGTCCGTGACATGCAACCCTGTGGCGCGGGGTTTGCGCTGCCCGCGGCGCGTGAAGCCTCTCCTTGTTTAGCCCGTTCCATGCCCAACTAAGGGCGGTCACAGTGCGGATGCCGGCCTTTCTATGAATACCACCCTGTCTGCCCGGCCGCCCGTCGCACGTGAGGTCAGCCGGGCTATCGCCGACCTTCGCCGCGGCGTCGCAGTGGTCATCCATGCCGCAGCCGCCGACGGGCCGCCGGTGCATAGCCCAATGCTCGCGCTGCCGGCCGAGACAGCCACGCCCGCCACCATCGCGGAATTCCGCGCCGCGGCCGCGGGCGATCCTGTTATGGCGCTCTCGGCCTCCCGCGCCGCCCCGCTCCTCGCGGGCGCCCAGGGCGAGGACCCGGTTCTGCTCCGCATGCCACCCGGCCAGATCGACATCGCCAGCCTGCGCGCCCTGGCCGATCCGCTTTGCCTGCCGCCGCCGCTGCATGCCCTGGCGTCGGATGGCTTCGCGCAAGGCCAGGCGCTGTCGGCGCTTCGCCTGGCGAAACTCGCCCGGCTGTTGCCGGCCATGCTGCTCGCGCCGCGGCGCACCGATATGCCTGGCTTCTCAGCTTCCCATCCAGCCGGCGGGCCTGCCGCGTGGGGCCATTCCGGCGGCGATCTGCTGCATGTCGCCGCGTCGGCGATCATGGCCTATGCCGCAGATAACGATCTGAGCCTGCTGCGGGCCGCCGAGGCCCGGGTGCCGCTGGAGAGCGCCGAAGATGCCCGTATCGTTGCCTTCCGCCCGCAGGACGGCGGTGTGGAGCATCTGGCCGTTCTGATCGGCCGGCCGGAATGGGCGGCCGGGCGCGGCGAGGCGCCGTTGGTGCGGGTGCATTCCGAGTGCCTGACCGGCGACATCCTTGGCAGCCGCCGCTGCGATTGCGGACCGCAACTGCATCAGGCGATCCGGCGCATGGCAGCGGAAGGCGCCGGCGTGCTGCTCTACATGGCGCAGGAGGGCAGGGGAATCGGCCTGGTCAACAAGCTGCGCGCCTACCGGCTTCAGGATGGCGGCCTGGATACGCTGGATGCCAACCGCGCGCTGGGTTTCGGCGCCGACGAGCGCAGCTTCGCCGCGGCCGCCACCATGCTGCGCGCGCTCGGCATCAACCGGATCCGGCTACTGACCAATAACCCCGACAAGCTCGCCAGCCTCGCCGAGCATGGGATCGAGATCGCCGGCAGGGTCAGCCACGCCATCGCCGCGAACGGCGTGAACGACCTCTACCTTGAAACCAAGGCCCGACGGTTCGGCCATATCCTCGGATGACGATCGCGACCCTGGCGGGTGGCCTGCTGCACGCAGGCTCTGAGACGATGCGCACCGCCATCGGCCGCGCCGGCATCGTGGATCATAAACAGGAGGGGGACGGTGGCACGCCCCGCTTCACGCTGCCGCTGCGGCGTGTGCTCTACCGCGCCGACCGCGTGCCGCGTCCGCGCGCCGCTGTGCCGATCGAGCCGATCGCCCCGGATGACGGCTGGTGCGACGACCCCACCCATGCCGACTACAACAGGCAGGTGCGCCTGCCGCATCCGGGGACGTGCGAGGAATTATGGCGCCGGGACGCGCTCTATGATGTGGTCGGCGTGCTGGGCTGGAACGACGCGCCAGTGCAGCGCGGCAGGGGATCGGCCATTTTCATCCATGTCGCCCGGCCGGATTATGCGCCAACCGAAGGGTGCCTGGCGTTGAGCCTGGGCGATCTCATGAGGCTGTTGGCGGGGGGCGTGACGGGCATAGACGTAAGGTAAGGCCTTCTTTTTTGAAAAAAAGAAGCAAAAAACTTTCCCCTGGCTGTCGCGGACTCACCGGCAGCGCACGCAAAAGAGTAAAAGTTTTTTGGTTCTTTTTTTCAAAAAAGAACATTTTCTTACTTACTCAGCCCCAACACCGCATACAGCCGCACCGACGCCGGCCAAGCCTGCATCACCGGCTGCCGCCAGGTCACCGCCCCCCATCCCGCCGCGCCCAGCAGGGCGAAGCTGAGGACCCATGCCGCCAGCACCAGCCAAGCCGGTGCGCCGGCTGGTGGCGGTGCCGGCGGCACCTCAGGGGCCAGGCGTTCGGCCGGCGCCACGGCAACAGCCGGCGGCGCGATGGCCAAGGGAGCCGGTTCCGGCGGGACGGGCTCGGCGGAGCTCTCGGCTTGCGGACTCCAGTCGCTTTGGCAGCGGGCGCAGCGCAGCCTGCGGCGCGCTTGGATCACCGACGCAGGCACGTCATAGGCGGCCTCGCAGAACGGACAACTGATACGCATCGATCCCCCGGAGGCGCATATCCTGCGTAAGCCGCCGCCGCTTGGCAATCGGCCGCGCCGCGCGGCAATCTGCCGCTGTGTCGCGCCATGGCAGCCTGCCATGGGGGAAGCGAGCGTGAGAGGGAACCGGATACTGACATGGTCAGGCTGGATGGTGTGGGCCTGCGCTACAATAATGGCCCCCTGGTCCTGGAGGATGTGAACTTCGCCCTGGCCCCTGGCGCCTTTCGCTGGCTGCTGGGTCCTTCCGGCGCGGGCAAGACGAGCCTGCTGCGTCTGCTGACCCTTTCCGTGCGCCCCAGCACGGGGCGGCTCTGCCTGCTCGGTGTGCCGATCGAACAGGCAAGCCGCCGCGATCTGCCGCCGTTGCGGCGGCAGATCGGCATGGTGTTCCAGGATTTCCGGCTGCTGCCGCATCTCTCGGCCTTCGACAATGTGGCCTTGCCGCTGCGGCTGGCGGGCCGGCCGGAGGGCCAGTTGCGCGTCGATGTGGGCGAGATGTTGCGCTGGGTGGGCCTGATGCGGCGCGCCGACGCCCGCCCGGCTGAACTCTCCGGCGGCGAGCAGCAGCGGGTGGCGATTGCCCGCGCCGTGATCGGCCGGCCGGCCCTGCTGCTGGCCGATGAGCCGACCGGCAACCTCGACGACGCCCAGGCCATCCGCCTGATGCAGTTGCTGGCCGAACTGAACCGGCTCGGCACCACGGTGGTGGTCGCCACCCATAATGAAAGCCTGGTGGCACGCCATCCCGGCCGCGCGCTGCGCCTCAATGAAGGGCGGCTCACCGAGGAAAATAGCGCCGCGGCCTCGTTGTCCATCGCCGGCGTTCAACGCTCGGACCAGACTGCCTGATGGCTTCGCTGCGCCCCCGCGGCTCGGACGATCTCGGCCTGCGCCGGGCCTTGTCGGACCGGCTGCTGCCGTTGCTGGTGGCGGCCATGGTGTTCCTGGCCGCCCTGGCCGCTGCCGGCGCCATCGCTGCCGCCGGCCTGGCCGCACATTGGCGCGGCGGGGCCGCCGCGGTGCTCACCATCCAGGTGCCGCAGCCGCAGGGGCGGGCGGATGCGGTGGCGGCGGTGCTGGCGCATATGCCGGGCCTGACCACGCGGCGGCTGGATGCGGCCGAGCTGGCCGAGCTGTTGCGCCCCTGGCTTGGCCCGGACGCGGCGAAGCTTTCGCTGAACCTGCCCGCGGTTTTCGAGGTCCGCGCGGATCCCGCCGCCGCACCGCCGGCGCAGCTTTTGGACGCCGCGCTGCAACGCGCCGCACCTGGCACGCTGGTGGAACGAAATGGCGCCTGGTTCGCCCGGCTGGTGGCGCTGGCCGGCAGCTTGCAGGCCTGCGCCGCGCTGGCGGTGCTGCTGGTGGCCTGCGTCGGCGCCGCCGTGGTGGCGGTCGCTGCCCGCGCCGGCCTGGCCGCGCGGCGCGACTCCATCGAGATCGTACACGGGCTGGGCGCGACCCACGGCATGATCGCCAGCCGCTTCGCCGGCCGCGTGACGCTGCTCGCCTTGGCCGGCGGCCTGCTCGGCGTGGCGGTGGCCGTGCCGGTGTTGCTGGGCCTGGCCTCGCTTATGGCACCGTTCCAGCCCCAGGGGCTGGCGGTCAGTCAGCCCGATTCACCCACGGCCCTGTTCAAGGCCCTGCCGCCGATGCTCTGGGCGCTGTTGCCGGCCTTGCCCGCCGGCGCGGCGCTGATTGGCTGGATCACGACGCAAATCACCGTGCGAACATGGCTCGCGCGCCTGCCATGAGCCGGTTTGCCGCCGGGGCAGCCCTGCGCAAGCTGGCATGCGTTGCCGCCCTGATGCTGGCCGCGGCCTGGGTTGCCGGCTTCATCTGGTTCCTGCGCGGGGCCGTGCAGCCGGAGGATAGCACCATGAAGGCGGACGGTATCGTGGTGCTCACCGGCGGCGCGGACCGGATCGCCACCGGCGTGAGGCTTCTGGCGCAAGGCCGCGGCCGGGTGCTGCTCATCTCCGGCGTCGGCCACGGCGCGGACCTGGCGGCAGTGCTGCGCGGCACGGGCATCGACCCGGGCAAGGTCGCCGCCAGGACCACCCTTGGCCGCAGCGCCACCAGTACCGCCGGCAATGCCGACGAAACCGCCGCCTGGGTGCGGCAGCAGCGCCTCGGCTCCCTGATCGTGGTCACCGCCAGCTACCATATGCCGCGGGCGCTGACCGAACTGGCGCGCAGCCTGCCCGAGGTAAGGCTGATCCCCTATGCGGTGCTGCCGCCGGCGCTGCGGGGACCCGAAAGCCTCGGGACACTGGGGCTGCTGGCGCATGAGTATACGAAATGGCTGGCGTCGGAACTGGGGTTGGCGCGGTTAAATGGGTGAAGGCAGGAAAGTCTTCTTTTTTGAAAAAAAGACGCAAAACACGCTGTCGCTGGGGGTGCGCCTCAGAGCGGCAACGTATGCGCTGTATTTTTACGCGGTGACGGCGCTGTTCGTGCTGGCGGGGCTGGTCTGGCGGCTGATATGCCCGCACCGGATGCTGCGCCTGGCACAGCTCTGGGCGGGCACAGTGCTCGCGGGGCTGCGGCCGGTCTGCGGCATCACCCTGCACATCTCCGGCCGGCAATACCTGCCGGCAAGCGGCCCGGCGCTGCTGGCGAGCCAGCACCAGTCGGCCTTCGATACCCTGGTCTGGATGGTGCAATTGCCCCGGCCGGCCTATATCATGAAGCAGGAACTTACCCGGCTGCCGCTGTTCGGCAGCCTGCTGGTCCCGGCCGGCATGATCGCGGTAGACCGTACCGGCGGCGCCGCGGCGCTGCGGCGCCTTTTGCAGGATGTTTCCCGGGCGCGTGACGAGGACCGGCAGATCGTGATCTTCCCTGAAGGTACCCGGGTGGCCCCTGGCGGCCGCGTGCCCTTGCAGCCCGGAATTTCCGGCATCGCCAGCCGGCTCGGCCTGCCGGTATTGCCGGTGGCGACCGACTCCGGCAAACGCTGGCAGCGATCGCTGCTCGGCCGGTTGCCCGGCCCCATTCATATCGCCATCGGGCCGCCGATCCCGGCCCACACGCCCCGCGCGGACATGCTGCAAGGTATCGAATCGTTCTGGCGGACGTGTGAAAACAATGGGTTCGCGGCTGTGGATAAGTCTGTGGAACATCTCTGCCCAGACCCGCCGCCGGACACGCCATGGGCTTAGTAACGCTTTCGTACGCTTGGGTTTTTCTCTCGCCCAGTGCCGCCGAAAACCGGCGCCGCGGGACATCTTGGTCGTGGATATCTGTTGTTAACCCTCTGAGATATAACAGAAGTTACTTTGTGAACGCATTTGTGAACAGTTACATACCAGGGCGCCTAAAGCATGTTGGTACCAGAACGGTCGGCAGGTCCGGCAAGATGTGGATGAAACGCGCCGCGAATTGGCGCGCCAGGGGTTCAACATGCGGAGGATATTGATAATCGCAGGCAGCCTGGCCGCGATCGCGGTTGGCGCCGACGCGCTTTTGTGGCGAGTCGCCACCGACGGGCTGATATCCGGCGTTGACCGTTTCGCCGCTCAGGCAACCCGCCAGGGCTGGGTGGTGAACCATGGTACCGCCATCTGCCCCTGCCGGGCGAGCGGCTGGCCTTTCGCAGCGCGCGTGCACATTGCCTCGCCGGCGATCACCGGCGGTGATCGTCTGGTGCCAGGCGGCCTTGCCTGGTCGGCCGACCATTTGGTGGTTTCGCTGTCCCTGCGTCACCCGACGAGGCTGACGGTGGAGGTCTGGGGCATTGAGCGCCTCCGTGTGTCGCATGCGCCGACCCTGATCTTCAGCGCGGCGCATCTTGGGGTGGACGTGCCGCTGGGTGGCGGGCTGGCTGGAGTGGCAATGCTGCGTGCCAGCGGCATCACGGGTGGGATCGCAGGGTCTGGGCATCCCCAGGATGTCCGCCTGGACGACCTGTCGCTGGATTTTCGGGCAAACCCGCAGGCGCCAGGCCAGGGCGGCAAATCGGGCCTGGGTGTGGGCCTGGATATCGGCGCCAGCGGCATCGGCTTGCCGGATAGCCGCAGATGGCCGCTTGGCGGCACCGTGGCGCAGGCATCGGGATCGATCTTTGTATGGTCACCGCCATTGCCCTTCTGGGATGCCGACTCCGGGGGCCTTCTGGGCAGCGAGCCGCGCGCACAGGCGGAAGCATGGCGCGATGGTGGCGGCACGGTGAAGATCAGCGATCTGGACCTGCGCTGGGGGCCGCTGCTGCTGCATGCTTCCGCGACGCTGGGGCTGGACCCCCGCCTTCAACCCGCGGGCGAGGGCACGGCGGACGTTTCGGGCTTGCCGGGCACGCTGGACGCACTGGCCGATGGCGAGGCCATCGCGCCTGGGCTGGCCGCGACTTTCAAGGCCGTTCTCGCGCCGATGCCGCATGTGTCATTGGCGCGGCAGGCTTCGGCGCGGGTCGATGGCGCGGCGTTGCGGCTGCCTTTCGTGGTGCGTGACAACACGCTATCGATCGGCCAGATTCCCCTCATCCATATGAATGATATTGCCTGGCGGGCACCGCCCCCCTACCTGCGCGCAGTTCCATGATGGCGCGCCGCTCCGGCGATCCCACGACAGCCATGCAAAGTTTTTTGCTTCTTTTTTGCAAAAAAGAAGGCCTTGCCTTGCCTTCTCTCCTCCGCGCCAAAGGATAGTTCATGTTCGCCCTGGACGCGTTTCATCTCGCCCGCGCGCAATTCGCCTTCACGCTGATTTTCCACATCGTCTTCCCGGCCTTTTCGATCGGCCTGGCCAGCTACCTGGCGGTTCTGGAGGGGATGTGGCTGCGCACCGGCCAGCAGGTCTATCTCGATCTGTTCCGCTACTGGGTGAAGATCTTCTCCATAGGTTTCGCCATGGGCGTGGTCTCCGGCTTGGTGATGTCCTACCAGTTCGGCACCAACTGGGGCGCCTTTGCCGACCGTGCGGGCCCGGTGATCGGCCCGTTGATGGGCTATGAGGTTCTCACCGCCTTCTTCCTGGAGGCCGGCTTCCTCGGTGTGATGCTGTTCGGCATGCAGAAGGTCGGGCCGCGCCTGCATTTCGCCGCCACCTGCCTGGTCGCGGTTGGCACGCTGATTTCCGCCTTCTGGATATTGTCGGTGAATTCCTGGATGCAGACGCCGCGCGGCTACAGCATCGCGCCGGATGGCCGGTTCCTGCCCGCCGACTGGCTGGCGATCATCTTCAACCCCTCGTTTTTCGTGCGTCTGCCGCACATGGTGCTGGCCTCCTATCTCAGTGTCGCCTTCGTGGTGGGCGCGGTTGGCGCCTTCCATATCCTGCGCGAGCGGCCTTTGGTGCGTGCCGGCAAGCCGCCAAACCAGGCGGTGCGGACGATGTTCTCGATGGCCATGTGGATGGCCACCATCGTCGCCCCCGCGCAGATCCTCATGGGCGATATCCATGGCCTGAACACGCTGAAATACCAGCCGGCCAAGATCGCCGCGATGGAGGGCGACTGGGACAGCCACGGCCCGGCGCCGGAGATCCTGTTCGGCATCCCCGACATGAAGGCCGAGGTCACCCGCTACAAGATCGAGATCCCCTATGCCGGCTCGCTGATTCTGACCCACACGCTGGACGGGCGCGTGCCGGGCCTGAAGGATTTCCCCCGCGCAGACCGCCCCGATTCGACGATCGTGTTCTTCAGCTTCCGCGGCATGATCGCCATCGGCTTTCTGATGGCCGGCATTGGCCTGTGGAGCCTGTTCCTGCGCTGGCGCCGGAGCCTGTATGACAACCCGTGGCTGCAGCGCGCCGTGATCGTGATGGGGCCGTCGGGGTTTGCCGCGGTCATTCTCGGCTGGATCACCACCGAGGTGGGGCGGCAGCCATACACCGTCTATGGCCTGATGCGCACGGCCGACAGTATGTCGCCGATCGGCACGGCCGGCGTCGCCACCTCGCTGCTCGCGTTCATTGTCGTCTATGGGATCGTCTTTACCGCCGGCATCACCTATCTGCTGCGCCTGATGGGGCGCGCGCCGGTGCGTGGCGAGCCCGATCATCCCGCGGACCAGCCGATCCGCACCGCCGGAATTACCCCCGGCCTGGCCGGGGCGGTGCCGGAAGGTGCCGGGCACGATGTTCATGGTCCGGTGCCGGCGCAATGATGGTCGTTGAGGCTTCCGCCCACCCGTCGCACGACAGTTTCAGGAGCCTGGCGAGATGACCGAGGCCTATCTTCTGCCGATCATCTGGGCCGGCCTGATCGCGTTCGCGGTGCTGGCCTATGTGGTGCTGGACGGGTTTGACCTCGGCGTCGGCATCCTTTTCGCCATCGAGGGCGACCGCGAGGAGCGTGACGTGATGGTCAACGCCATCGCGCCGATGTGGGACGGCAACGAGACCTGGCTGGTGCTGGGCGGTGGCGGCCTGTTCGCTGTATTTCCCCTGGCCTACGCGGTGATCATGTCGGCGATGTATCCGACCATCATCGCCATGTTGCTAGCGCTGATCTTCCGGGGTGTTGCCTTTGAGTTCCGCTTCCGAACCCAGTCCGCGCGCGGTCGCGTGCTATGGGACGTGGCATTCTGCGCTGGTTCCGCGCTCGCCGCCTTCGCCCAGGGGCTTACGCTCGGCGGCCTGCTACAGGGGATCAAGATTGCCGGCCGCGCCTATGGCGGCGGCTGGTGGGACTGGCTGGACGGCTTTACCGTGTTGTGCGGTGTTGCGGTGGTGTGCGGCTATGCGCTGCTCGGCGCCACCTGGCTGGTCTGGCGCACCGAGGGGGCCTTGCAGCGCCGCAACGCCCGTGCTGCCGAGGCGCTGGGGTTCATCGTTCTCTGTTTCATCGCCGCTGTCAGCCTATGGACGCCTCTGCTTGACCCGGTGTTCTATCACCGGTGGTTCGACTGGCCGGGCGTGGCGCTGACCGCACCTGTTCCCATCCTGGTGGCGCTGCTGGCCTGGGGGTTCTGGTTCGGTTTGCGCCGCCGCCACCAGCTGACGCCGTTTCTGTGCGTCGTGGGCTGGTTCCTGCTGTGTTTCGTGGGTCTGGGGATCAGCATCTGGCCGATGCTGGTGCCGCCTTCGATCACCATCTGGCAGGCGGCCTCGCCGCCGGCGAGCCAGATGTTCCTGCTTGTCGGCGCCTCGGTGCTGATCCCCATCATCCTGGCCTACACCGGCTACAGCTACTGGGTGTTCCGCGGCAAGGTGGGCGCCCACACGAGCTATCATTGAGAGGCGCTGTCGCCAGCAGGCTGCTGTGGTTCGTTGCCCTCTATATCGGGGGGGTGGCCGTTGTGGGCGGAGTGGCATTTCTGCTTCGACTGGTGTTGCGGGCCCCCTGACGCGGGCCCGACACGCCCGCACCCCGCGTAGCCAAACACGACACAGTTTTTTGGTTCTTTTTTTCAAAAATGAACACTGTCGTCCTTTTACAGGCTTTCGGGCTTTACACGCCGGTCTGTGTACGCCTTTACAGCATTCACACCGCGTCTGCGGGTGCCGCGTGATCGCCTGCCCGTACCATGCGTAGATAGTGCATCGACATCCCATCAGGAGCGACGCACATGACCTACGCTGCACCGGCCTGCGACTACTACGATGACGGTCTGGTACATAGCCATGACTGGGCGCGCAACACGCCGCCCGGCGGCAAGCATGGCGAGCGGGGCCAGAAGGCCTCTCACGCCGGCCATGACCGCGACGATACGCTGGTGCAGGATCATCGCCGCACCCATAGCTGAGACATCGAAGATAGCCTGGCGCCGGCTCGCGGCCGGCGCCGGGTGCGTCCAGGATTGCGACAGCCGCCATAAGCTCCCGCACAGGAGCAGCGGCATCGACTGATACGTGCCGGGGCTCGCAAGAGCCCCGGCACGCTGTTTTCCGGCGTTTTTCGGCGGCTTGGTCTAAACCGGGTTGGCCGCGGCCTCCGCCTGGGCCAGAGCGCGGGCCATCTGGCTGAGGGCTTCCTGGTGCTTGAGGTTCTCGATCAACGCGAAGTTGCGCGCGAGTTCAAGGCACATCCGCTGGCGTGGGCTCATCTCGACCGCGATGGTGTCGTTGTCGATCCCCTCGAAGAACCAGGAGATCGGCACACTCAGCACCTGCGCTATGTCATAGAGGCGCCCGGCGGAAATCCGGTTGAGCCCGCGTTCGTATTTATGTGCCTGCTGGTAGGTGACGCCGATCATGACCGCCAGCTGCTGCTGCGATAGCCCGAGCATGATGCGCCGTTCCCGGATTCGCGTGCCAACATGCCGGTCAGCGGAATTGGCCCGCGGGCTTGGCCTTTGACTGCCGTTCTCTGGTCCACAGCCGTCGGCTTCCTCGGGAAGGTCGACCAGCTCAATATCAGACACACCATACCTCCGCAGCAGACCGGCCATGGTCGTTCCGGTCGTTAACTCATACGCAGCAAGGCATTCGGCGTCCTACCGGGACGAAGCGCCGACCTTTTCACCACCAGCCGCCGCGCCCGCAGCATAGGGATCAAAGCCATCTGAATGCAGCAACTTCCTGCATCGTCACTCTAAAATAATCGCGTGCGTCGCAACATCGCGCAGGGCGTTGCTCCCGATAAGTTGAAAACGGGAATGATCTCCCGCGTGCCACGTGAAAAACCGGCAATCTTGAAATTTCCCGCGATATCAATCCGAAACGACAAAAAACTTAAACAGGCGATGTGTGGCTGAACACAATGCTACTCATGCGGGAGGGTGCAACTCTTGCTCTTTCGTATCGTACTCGCCTGCTAGGGCATCGTCTAGCCGTCGTTTGTGCCGGCCTTGCGACGCAGTGGCGTTGCCATCGATTCGATCGCGGCGGGCGGGTGTGACGCAGCCTGGGGCGGCGCTTGCGGGGGTGAGGCTGCCTCGGCCTGCCGGATGGCCAGCAGGCTGCGAAGCGACTCGACCTCCCGCTGCAAGGCCAGGATCTGCTCGGCCGGAACGGCCTGTGTGGCCGCTTTCAACTCAGGCTCAGGCTCAGGCTCGGCCAGGCTCGGCTCGGCCGGCCGGTAGAATGGGCTGAACAGGCTCATGGCCCGTTCCATCATGGCAATGTTCTGCTTGCGCATTTCTTCCAGGCCCGGCGGCAGCAGGTTGCCCATGGTCTGGTGCATGGCCTCGCGCATCTGCTCCTGCTGGCGGGCGATGGCCGACATCGTGTGTTCCAGGTAGCGTGGCACGATCCCACCGAGGCTATCGCCGTAAAAGCCGATCAACTGGCGCAGAAAAGTGGTGGGCAGCAGGGCCCGGCCCTTGCTCTCCTCTTCCACGATGATCTGGGTCAGTACGCCGCGGGTGATGTCGTCGCTGGTGCGGGCGTCATATACCACGAAGTCGCGGCCCGCGCGCACCATGTCGGCCAGGTTATCCAGCGTGATGTAGCTGGAACTCTCCGTGTTGTAGAGCCGGCGGTTGGCGTATTTCTTGACCACCACGGGGGCGGGTGCTGCGGCGGCGTCACCGCCGGGCGGCGGCAGATCGGTTTGCGTCATACAGGGTCTCCGGGCGTTCGAGCTCCAGGGCAGCAATGCGGCGTCGCACGGCGTGGATGTACAACGGCCGGCTGGGGCGGCAGGTCTGGGCGCGACATTATCATGCGCGTGGCAGCGCACCAAATGCCCCGGCTCTGTCCGCCCGTCAGGCCTGCCGTGTTTCCGCTTGGCCCTGAGTTGGCTATACCGCTCCGGTTGAGGACGATTGGGCATGCCGCATGACCGAAATCCCTGGGGGACCCCCGCGCGGCCCACCCGGGCCTCTCCTGCAAGACTGGATCACCATCTGGCAAAGCGAGGTTTCGGCCGCGGCGACGGACCCGGAACTGGTGCAGGCCTGGACAAGACTGGTGGCGCTGTGGGCCACCGGGGCGCGCGCGGCTGCCGCCTTCCTGCCGCCGTCTTCCTTGGCATCGCCGCAGGGCAGGGCTGATGACGCAGCGGCCGGACGCGCCGGGCCCGCTGCACCGGCGGGGCCCGCGCCCGCTGATGCTGCACCTGATGCTGGCGATGCAGCGCAAGCCCGCCGCATCGACCGCCTGGCTCGACGTGTGGAGGAACTGGAGCGGCGGCTCGCCGGATTGGACGGCGGCGACAGCGCAGGCTGAAGATTTTTCCCGCCAGGGCGTGGTGCCCGATGCCGCGCTGATTGCCGGCATCGCCGCCTATCGGCGGCATCCGTGGCGCCGCGAGATGCAGGATCCGCCGGCGATCTGGCAGGAGGGTAGCGCCCGTCTGCTGGATTACGGCGTGCCGGGTGGCACCGCGCCGCCGATTGTTTTCGTCCCGAGCCTGGTGAACCGCGCCTATGTGCTCGATCTGCTGCCCGATCACTCCATGCTGCGTTTCCTGGCCGCTGCCGGCCTGCGCCCGCTGCTGCTGGATTGGGGGTTTCCGGTGGATGAGGAATGCGATTTCACCCTCACCGATTACATCGCCGGCCGAATAGAGCGCGCGATTGCCACGCTCGGCACGCAGGTCACCCTCGCCGGCTACTGCATGGGCGGGCTGATGGCGGTGGCGGCAGCCCAGCGCCGGCCGGACCTGGTGCGCCGCCTGGTTCTGCTGGCCACGCCCTGGGATTTCTGGGCCGCCGACGCCGCCCAGGCCCGCACTCTGCCTCAGGTGCTGCCGTTCCTGGAGCCTGCCTTCGCCGTCGGCGGCGGCATGCCGGTGGACGCGCTGCAAATGCTGTTCAGCCTGCTGGAGCCGGGCGGGGTGGGCGCCAAATACCGCGATTTCGGCGCCCAGGATCAGAAAACCACGCGTGCCCGCATGTTCGTGGCGATGGAGGACTGGTTGAACGATGGCGTTCCCCTGGCGGCACCTGTCGCCCGCGAGGTGCTTGGCGGCTGGTATGGACGCAACACGCCTGCCGCCGGCACCTGGCGCGTGGCGGCGGCGCCGGTGCGCCCGCAGGCGCTGTCCATCCCCAGTTTCGTCGCCATTCCAGGCCGCGACCGTATCGTTCCGCCGGAGAGCGCACTCGCCCTGGCCCGGCTGTTGCCCGGCGCCGTGGTGCACCGGCCGCGCGGCGGCCATGTGGGCATGGTGGCAGGGTCGGGCGCGAAGGCGGCGTTATGGCAGCCGCTACTGAACTGGATCAGACAGGCGTAAGAAAGGTCTTCTTTTTTGAAAAAAAGAAGCAAAAAACTTTTGTGTCTTGGTGCGCGCCTCGCCGGCAGCGTATGCAAAGGGAGAAAAGTTTTTTGGTTCTTTTTTTCAAAAAAGAACACTTTCTTACTTTGTGAACGTTCCGCCCGCCTCCGCCAGCCTCGCCAGCAACGGCGCCGGCCGGAAATCCGCCGCCGACATCGCCTGGAACTCCCGCAGCTTGGCGACCACGGTCGGCAATCCCACCGTATCGGCATAGAACATCGGGCCGCCGCGATAGGCGGGAAAGCCATATCCTGTCAGCCAAACCATGTCGATGTCGGAGGCGCGATATGCCTTGCCTTCCTCCAGGATCAGCGCACCCTCGTTGATCATCGGGTAGAGGCAGCGCTCGAGAATCTCCTGATCCTGGATCCGGCGGCGCGTGACACCGTGGGCGGCCGATTGCTTCAGTACCAGCTCCTCGACGATCGGTGACGGCGTATGCTCGCGCTTGTCGTTATAGTCATAGAATCCGGCGCGGGTTTTCTGGCCGCGCCGGTCACGCTCGCAGAGCTGATCGCGCAGTGTCACGCCCTTGGATGTATCCGCCGACCAGCCGATATCCAGCCCCGCCAGATCCGCCATCTGGAACGGACCCATGGGAAAGCCGAACTCGTAGATCACCCGATCCACATCCCAGGGCATCGCCCCTTCCAGGATCAGCTTGTTGGCTTCGCGCTGCCGCAGCTCCAGCATACGGTTACCGATGAAGCCATGGCAGACCCCTGCCACCACGGCGGCCTTGCCGATCTTGCGGGCAAGCTGCATCACCGTCTCCAGCACGTCGGGCGAGGTTTTTGCGCCCCGTACTACTTCCAGCAGGCGCATCACATTGGCCGGCGAGAAGAAATGCATGCCGCACACGTCCTGCGGCCGTGATGTCACTGCCGCGATCTCGTCGATATCGAGATAGCTGGTGTTGCTCGCCAGGATCGCGCCCTGCTTCACGATGCCGTCCAACTTCGCAAAGATGTCTTTCTTGATCTGCATGTTCTCGAACACGGCCTCGATCACCAGGTCGCACTCTGCCAGGTCGTCCAGCGACATGCTGGGCGTGAGCAGCGACATGTTCCGCTCCACGGCCTGCATCGTCAGCCGGCCCTTCCTCGCGGTGTTCTCGTAATTGCCGCGCATCACGCCCACGCCGCGCTCCAGCGCAGGCTCGCTGGCTTCCACGATCGTGACCGGCACGCCGGCGGAGAGGAAATTCATCGAAATGCCGCCGCCCATGGTGCCGGCGCCGATCACGCCGACGCGACGCACCGGCCGTGTCGCGGTGCCGGCCGGCAGGTCGGGGATTTTCTGCGCGGCGCGTTCGGCGAAGAACAGATATTGCTGCGCCCGCGACTGCACCCCGCTCATGAGTTCCATGAAAAAACCGCGCTCGGTCGCCAGCCCCTCATCGAAGGGTTGCGACACCGCCGCCTCGATGCATCGTATGTTGTATTCCGGCGCGTCGAAGCCACGGAACTTGCGGGCATTGGCGCGGCGGAAGGCCGCGAACACGGCGGGCTCGGCCGAAACCCGAAGGTCGCGCACCTTCTTCAGAGGCATCCCTTCCGCAACAACCTTCCGGGCGAACGCAACCGCGAATGCCAGCAGGTCGTCCTCGGGCGCGAGTGCATCGATCAGGCCCTTCTCGGCCGCCAGCGTCGCGCCGATCGGCGTGCCGGAGGTCACCATCTCCAGCGCCAGCTCCACGCCCACAACCCGCGGCAAACGCTGCGTGCCGCCAGCCCCCGGCAGCAAACCCAGCTTCACCTCCGGCAGGCCCAGCTTCGCGCTCGGTACCGCCACGCGATAATGGCAGCCCAGCGCGGTTTCCAGGCCGCCGCCAAGCGCGGTCCCGTGGATCGCGGCAACCACCACCTTCGGGCTCGCCTCGATCGTGCGGATCACCGCATCCAGCCACGGTTCCACCGGCGGCTTGCCGAACTCCGTGATGTCCGCCCCTGCAATGAACGTGCGCCCCGCACATGCGAGCACAATGCCGCACACCGCCGCATTCGCCACAGCCTGCTCGATGCCCGCAACAATCCCCGCCCGAACCGCGGCCGATAGCGCATTCACCGGCGGGTTGTTGACGGTGAGCACGGCAATGTCGCCGTCGATATCCAGCGCGGTCACGGCGTTGAGCGCGGTCATGGTGTTTTCCTTCCCAGACTATCGTTGGGAACGGTCTTACGACCTGGGAAGGGAAGGAAGAAAGGCCTTCTTTTTTGAAAAAAAGAAGCAAAAAACTTTTAACTGTTGCGTCGAGCCTCGTTGGGGCGCGCATAGGTGCGGCGCGGCGGCGGCTTGGACGGAAACGCCGCGGATCACTATAGTGGGGGTGGAAACGGGAGAACACCGCCATGGAAGACGTCGTTATCGTATCGGCCGCACGCACCCCCGTCGGCAGCTTCAACGGCGCCTTGGCGACAATTGCCGCCCATGACCTCGCCACCACCGCCTTGCGCGCCGCCATCGAGCGTGCCGGGCTGGAAAGCGGCCAGATCGACGAGGTGATCCTCGGCCAGGTTCTCGGCGCCGCCCAAGGGCAGAACCCGGCACGCCAGGCCGCCCGCAATGCCGGCCTGCCCGACGAGAAAACCGCCTTCGGCATCAACCAGCTCTGCGGCTCCGGCTTGCGTGCCGTGGCGCTGGCAGCCCAGCAGATACGCACCGGCGAAAGCGCGATCGTGGCCGCCGGCGGCATGGAAAGCATGAGCCAGGCCACGCACGCCGCCTACCTGCGCGCCGGCACCAAGATGGGCGCGCTGGAATTCACCGATACGATGCTGAAGGATGGCCTGTGGGATGCGTTCCACGGCTACCACATGGGCATCACCGCCGAGAACGTGGCGCAAAAATACCAGATCACCCGCGATGCGCAGGACGAGTTCGCCGTCGCCTCCCAGAACAAGGCCTCGGCTGCGCAAAAATCCGGCCGCTTTCGCGACGAAATCGCGCCCGTCACCGTGAAGGGCCGCAAGGGTGACACGATCGTCGAGAACGATGAATACATCCGCCACGACAGCGACATGGCGGCGATGCAGCGCCTCAAGCCCGCCTTCAGCAAGGAGGGAACGGTCACGGCCGGCAATGCCAGCGGCATCAACGATGGCGCGGCCGTGCTGGTGCTGATGAGCGCGGAACAGGCCAGCAGCCGGGGCCTCGCACCGCTCGCCCGCATCGCCAGTTTCGCCACCGCCGGCGTCGATCCCGCCATCATGGGCACTGGCCCGATCCCCGCGAGCCGCCTTGCCCTGAAGCGCGCCGGCTGGTCGGTGGCCGATCTCGACCTGATCGAGGCCAACGAAGCCTTCGCCGCCCAGGCCTGCGCGGTGAACAAGGATCTCGGCTGGGATACGAGCCGCGTGAACGTCAATGGCGGCGCCATCGCGCTGGGTCACCCGATCGGTGCCTCGGGCGCCCGCGTTCTGGTGACGCTGCTGCATGAAATGCAGAAGCGTGATGCCAAGCGTGGCCTTGCCACCCTCTGCATCGGCGGCGGCATGGGCGTCGCCTTATGTGTGGAGCGTTAATTCCGGCCGTCGGCGTTCAGCAATCAGTCGTCAGAATGGCTTCTCCGATGACTGAGGGCTGACCGCTGAGAGCTGCTTTAGGTCTGTTTTTCCGCCGGCTTGTTGATTTCGCAGCGGAAGGACGTGAGCTGGTAATCCGGGTGGTCTCTGAGGAACTCCGAGGCGATCGGCTGAGCGCTGACCATGCAGGCCATCGGGCTGAGCGGAAATTCGGACATCGGCCGCTTCTCCACGCAGGATTTCGCGTCCGCCATCAGGCAGTAGACAAGAACGAGTTGAACCACGGTTGGTCTCCTTCGGGGTGGGACATCCGTCGTGCGTCTGGCTTTCTGTTGTGCAGTGCAACATAACGAGCTCGGCCTAGGCAACAAAAATGTCATCCTGGCCTGCCCGAACGGCAGTATTTTCTTCTTTTGTTCTCATACTGTGACCAAGGTGCCACATGCGCAGCGCACCAAGCTCTGTGCGGTTGCGCGATCATCACGGCATCCCCGTTACGATCAGGTTACCGCCGGAGTCGCCACCATCTGCAGCAAACAGGCAAACGTTTTTTGCTTCTTTTTTTCAAAAAAGAAGACTCTTTCTTCCTCTACGCCACAATCGCCGAGCGTTCGATCGTCGCCCTCACCCAAGCTTCCGCCGCATCCTCGTCGAAAAGTTCGGAGAGTTTCTTCATCATCGTTCCGCCCAGTTCTTCCGCGTCCACGATCGTCACCGCGCGGCGGTAGTAGCGTGTCACGTCATGCCCGATGCCGATGGCGATCAGTTCGACAAAATCCCGGCTTTCGATTTCGCGTATCACCTCGCGCAGGTGCCGTTCGAGGAAATTGCCGGGGTTGATGGAGAGCGTGCTGTCGTCCACCGGGGCGCCATCGCTGATCACCATCAGGATGCGCCGGTGTTCCGGCCGCGCCATCAGGCGGCGATAGGCCCAGAGCAGCGCTTCGCCGTCGATATTCTCCTTCAGCAGGCCTTCGCGCAACATCAGCCCCAGGTTTTTGCGGGCTCGCCGCCAGGGGGCATCGGCGGATTTGTAGATGATATGGCGCAGATCGTTCAGCCGGCCCGGGTTGCGGGGTTTGCCGTCCTGCACCCAGCGGTCGCGGCTTTGGCCGCCTTTCCAGGCGCGGGTGGTGAAGCCGAGGATCTCCACCTTCACCGCGCAGCGTTCCAGCGTGCGCGCCAGGATATCGCCGCACATGGCGGCCACCGTGATCGGGCGGCCGCGCATGCTGCCCGAATTGTCGATCAGCAGGCTCACCACGGTATCGCGGAATTGCGTGTCCCGCTCGCGTTTGTAGCTGAGCGACTGCATCGGGTTCACGATCACTCGCGCAAGCCTGCCGGCATCCAGCATGCCTTCTTCCAGATCGAACTCCCAGGCGCGGGTTTGCTGCGCCATCAGCCGCCGTTGCAGCCGGTTCGCCAGGCGCGAGACCACGCCCTGGAGATGCTGCAATTGCTGATCAAGTTGCTGGCGCAGGCGCGAGAGCTCGTCGGAGTCGCAGAGATCTTCGGCGGCGATTTCCTCGTCGAACGCCCGTGTATAGGCCCGGTAATGACTATCCGTGTCGTCGTCCGGCCGCTCGCGCCGGGGCTGCGGCCCGGCGGGGCGGTCATCGCCCTCGGCGCCGGCCGCCTCGTCGTCCTCGCTTTGTCCGGTCTGATCGGTGTCCTGCTCGCCCTGCATCTCCTCGGGCGAGGCCGCGAGCATGCTCTCGCTTTCGCTTTGGGTCTTGCCCTCGCTTTGGGTGGTGTTGTCCTGGGCGCCGCTTTGCTCGCCTTCCTCCTGCTGCTCCTCCGCGTCCTCGTCCTGCTCGGCTTCCGCCTCCGCCTCGGCCAGGTCCAGCGCCGCCAGCAGGCGGCGCGCGGCGCGCGCGTAGGCGTTCTGGTCGTCCTGTGCCGCGGCCAGGTCCGCAAGCGCATCATCGGCGGCCGGCCCCAGCGTCTCGCGCCACAGGTCGAGCACCGTGGACGCTGCCGGTGGCGAGGCGAGGCCGGACATTTTTTCCCGCGCCAGCAAGGCCAGCGCGGCACTGGCCGGCAACTGGTCCCGGCGCGTCATCCGCTCCAGGCCATCGGCCTCCACGGTCTCCGTCAGACGGGCGCGCAGATTGGCGGCCACCCCTTCCATGTGGCGGCCGCCGACGATCTCCACCCGCGCCTGTTCCAGCGCATCATAAATCGAGCGTGCATCCCGTTCGGCCGGGCTGCGTGCCGCGTGGACGGCGTCGTCATGGTGGCGCAGGCGCAGGGCAGCGCTGTCGGCCGCGCCGCGCAGGCGCGTGATCTCCGCGGCCGGCAATGCGCGCGACGGCACGGGCAGCCTTGCCCGCTTTCCCGTGACGCCGGAGGGGCCGGGCTGGAACGCCACCTGCACATCGTTCGTCTGCGCCATGGCGCGCAGGGCGCCGGCGGTGGCGCGCTTGAAATCCTCGCTCCTGGTATCCTTGCCGTTGCCGCTCATGACGAGAACCCAAAAGTTAAAAGTTCTTTGCTTCTTTCTTTCAAGAAAGAAGATTCTTCTTTTCTGAAGAAAAGAAGCAAAAGACTTTTCCTTATATGGCCCGTCTGACCAACGAGCCCGCCGGCAGTTCCACGTTGAAACAGCGCTGATAATACTCGGCCACCGTGCTGCGTTCGGCTTCGTCGCACTTGTTGAGGAAGGTCAGCCTGAACGCAAACGCGATGTCACTGAAAATGCGGGTATTCTCGGCCCAGGTGATCACCGTGCGCGGTGACATCACGGTGGAGATATCGCCGTTGATGAACCCGGCACGCGTCAGGTCCGCCAGCGCCACCATGCTTTCGATCTGCCGGCGGGCCGGGGCATCCTTGGGATCAACGCCCATCTTGGCCAGCACGATCGCCGTCTCCTGCGCGTGCGGCAGGTAGTTCAAGGTGGCCACGATGTTCCAGCGGTCCATCTGGCCCTGGTTGATCTGCTGCGTGCCGTGGTACAGGCCGGTCGTGTCGCCCAGGCCCACCGTATTGGCGGTGGCGAACAGGCGGAAACTGGGGTGCGGCCGGATCACCCGGTTCTGGTCCAGCAGGGTCAGCCGGCCCTCCACCTCCAGCACGCGCTGGATCACGAACATCACATCCGGCCGTCCGGCATCGTATTCGTCGAACACCAGAGCGCAGGCGTGCTGCAGCGCCCAGGGCAGGATGCCCTCGCGGAACTCGGTGATCTGCTTGCCGTCCCGCAGCACGATCGCGTCCTTGCCGATCAGGTCGATGCGGCTGATATGGCTGTCCAGGTTCACGCGGATGCAGGGCCAGTTGAGCCTGGCCGCCACCTGCTCGATATGCGTGCTCTTGCCGGTGCCGTGATAGCCCTGGATCATCACCCGGCGGTTGAACGCAAAGCCCGCCAGAATCGCCAGGGTGGTCTCGCGGTCGAATTTGTAGGTGGGATCGATGTCGGGCACATGCTCGCGGCGTTCGGCGAACGAAGGCACCACCATGTCCGTATCGATGGCAAAAACCTCGCGCGCCGCAACGCTGCTGTCAGGAATACCGGCCGGTGCGCCGGACCCGCCACAAGGCGGATCGCGGGTGGTCTCCTGCAGGGCGGCAATCTTGTTCATCGGTCGGCCTGTCCTTCGTCGTCTATGCCATCTGAGAAGGTTATCCCCGCCTGCGGGTTGCGCTTGCTCAGACCCGGGAGTGTAGCGCGCCGGCAAGCCGGCGCAAAAGCCGCCTCACGCGGACCGCTCACTCCGCGGCCGCGCCATGTCCGGCAGCAGGGACAAAATGGGATCGCACCTGCGCGTAGGCCAGGTTGATCGTCTTGAAGCGTTCCTCGGCCGCGCGGTCACCGCCATTGGCGTCGGGGTGGTTGCGTTTGGCCAGCTCCTTGTAGCGGCTCTTCACCTCATCGAGGGAAACAGGCCAGGCCAGGCCAAGTGTATCAAGGGGCTGCCGCAAATCGGCCGGGGCGCCATGGCCCTGGCGCCCCTGCGACGCCCGCCCCTGCCGCATGCCGGCCGCGCCGAGAATATCCAGCCGGTCATGCACCAGATCCTCTTCCGGCATGCCGCCGCCCAGCCGGCCCAGCGGCCAGGTTGGCCGCTGCCAGCCGGTATCGTCACGCATATGTGCCTCGATCTGCCCCGGCGACATGCCCTTGTAGAAATCCCAGGCCGCGTTGTAGGCGCGCACATGATCCAGGCAGAACCAGAAATACTCGCGCAGCATGTCGCGCGATTTCGGCGCCCGGTATTCGCCCTCGTGCGGGCAGCCCGGCACGTCGCAGCCGCGGCCTGGCGCGGCCGGATCGGGGTCGTAGGCCCTGGCGCGGCCAGTCCCGCGGTTTGTGCGTTCGGTCATCGCTGCTTATGTGCGCTCACGCAGGGCCCCGGCAAGCCCGCTTCACATGCCCGTTTTCCCCCGCTGGCAGCGATCCCGGATGGCCAGCACGACCCTTTGCAGGAGAGCCTGGAATGACAACCCCCCCCGCCTGCGGCGGCACCCGCGCAGCGCGCATGGAAGCCCTGCTCACGCAAAGCCTATCCCCGGTGTTTCTGCGGCTGGAGGATGAAAGTGCCCGCCACGCCGGCCACGCGGGCGCCCAGGCAGGCGGTGAGACCCATTACGCTGCGACGATAGTCTCAGCACGCTTTAACGGTCTTGCCAGATTAGAACGCTCTCGTATGGTGCATACAATTCTCGCCGAAGAGTTTTTGACGGGTCTTCATGCCTTAAGCTTGATCCTGCGCTCATGCGACGAACAAAAATCTTGAAAAACATACGGTCCGTTAGAAATCTGTTGTCCTAGGGTTATGACTGTGGGGTAGGTTGAGCTCGGTGGAACTTTTGGAGCGGAGATCTTGGGCGGGAGTAGGCTGGTCAACCGGAACATTACGGCGGGGGCAGGGCGCACGAGTATGCGCCTTGAGCCGGAGGTCTGGGATGCATTGCGGGAGATCTGCCTGCGCGAAGGCATTGAGCTGCGAGACCTGATCAAGACAGTCGAACGCAATGCAACCCCCGGTGGGCGCACGAGTGCGGTGCGCGTACATGTGCTTCAGTATTTCCGCGCGGCCTCTACCGATGAAGGGCATCTGAAGGCCGGCCATGGCACGACGACGGCCACGGGCCCCGTATCCCTGCTGAGCGAGATCCAGGTGGATCTGGGCGGCACGCCGGAGCCGCCGCAAATGCCGATCTCAAGCATCCCGGTACCGGAGACTGTGCAGGTGGAAAACCAGTTGCAGGATGATTGAGGCAAGGAGTCGGACGCTGCGGCAACGCGCGCCTGATAGGCAAAAGTTTTTTGCTTCTTTTTTTCAAAAAAGAAGACCTTCCTTCCTTAAGGGTCCTCCGGCCAGTCATGCTTGGGATACCGCCCGCGCATCTCGCGCCGCGTATCCGCCCAGCCGCCGCGCCAGAACCCTTCGAGGTCGCCGGTGATGGCAATCGGCCGTCCCGCCGGCGAAAGCAGATGCACCACCGGCTTGACCCGCCCGTTCGCAAGCACCGGCGTGTGCCGCAAGCCGTAGAAACTCTGCGCCCGCGCCGCCACAACTGGCGGTGACGGCAGGTAATCCACCCTCGCCCGGCCGCCCGGCAAATCGATCTGTTCCGGCAATTCCCGGTCCAGCCGGGCCGAGGCTGCCCATCCCATGATGCCACGCAGCGCGCCGCACAGATCCAGGCGGTCCACATCCGCCAGGCGTGAGGCGCCAACCAGCAGCGGGGCAAGCCAATCCCCTGCCGTGCCCGCGAGAGCTTCATCCGACAGGTCCGGGAAGCCTGGGTCGATCGCGTGCATCAGGGCGGCCCGCGCCTGGATCTGGCGGGCCGGCTCCGTCCAGGGCAGCCGTTCCATCCGGGTGGCGACGACACAAGCCAGGGTTCGGGCCACTGCCTCCGGCGCGGCGGCTTCCATCCGATCCTCCAGCACCAGGGCGCCATAGCGCCGCCGCCGGCGGGAGAATACGGCGCCGCTTGCCGGATCGAAGCCGCTCTCCACGGTTTCGGTCACCCCGGCCGCGATCGTGCGCGGCAGGTTCGCAGGGTCCAGCCTGGCAGCAAGCCTGATCTCGGCCGCCGCTTTCTGCTCCAGCGACGCCACCACCAGCAGCTTCGCCTCCGCCAGCCTGTCCGCGCGGCCGAGCCGCGCGCCGCCACCGCCGGAGAGGCGAAACGATCCCGGCTCGCCGCGGCTTTGCGCGATCCGATCCGGAAACGCCGCCGCCAGCAGCGCGCCCGGATCCCCGTCCGCCCCGGCGCGGCTGCCCAGGCGCCGCCGGTACTGGGCCGAGGTTTGCCGTATGCGCGACAGCGCGCCGCGATCCGCCTCGGCGGCGCCATGCGCGATGGCGGCAAGGCGGCTTTCCACATCGGCATCACCGGTGCCCCGCAGCGGATCGCGTTCCTCCAGCAGCGCGGCAAGGTCGGCCGCCAGCGAGCGCGCCGCATCGTTCTCCGCCGCCAGCATCATCGCCGCCAGCCTGGGGTGGGCGCCCAGTTGCGCCATCTGCCGCCCCAGATCGGTCATCCGCCCTTCGCCATCCAGCGCCCCCAACCGCGCCAGAAGCGCGCCGGCAGCTGCCAGGGCACCAGCAGGGGGTGGATCGGGGAAGGGCAGGGCGGAAGGTGCCGCGCCCCAGGCGGCGCAATCCAAAGCCAGGCCCGACAGCTCCGCCTCCAAAATCTCGGGCCGGTCGAAGGGCGCCAGCCCCCGGTGCAGCGCCGCCGTCCAGAGCCGGATCGCGACACCTGGGCCTTCGCGCCCCGCGCGGCCGGCGCGCTGCTCGGCGGCCGCGCGGCTGATGCGCAGCGTTTCCAGCCGTGTCAGCCCGGTCGCCTGGTCCAGCCGGGGCGTGCGCCGCCACCCGCCATCCACCACGATGCGCACGCCCGGCACGGTCAGCGATGTCTCGGCGATCGAGGTCGCCAGCACCACCCGCCTTGCTTCGGCCGGCCGAAGCGCCCGATCCTGTTCGGCCGGCGGCAGCTCGCCATGCAGCGGCAGCACCAGCGCGCCGCATCCGGCCAGCAGCGCCTGGGTGCGCCGGATCTCGCCCATGCCGGGCAGGAAGGCGAGCACATCGCCGCTGTCAGTGGCAAGCGTGGCGCGGATGGCCCGCGCGCACGCTTCCGGCAGGTCGCGGGGGTGGGGGATGTCGCGCGCCGCGAACCGGGTTTCGGTGGGGAACATCCGGCCCGCGCTCTCCACCACCTCGGCGTCCATCAGGCTGGCGAGCCTGGCCCCGTCCGCTGTGGCCGACATCGCCACAAGCCGCAGGTCCGGCCGGTAGCCGCGCTGAAGATCCAGGCAGAAGGCGAGCGCCAGGTCCGCATCCAGCCCGCGCTCATGCACCTCGTCGAAGATCACGCAGGCGACGCCGTCCAGCCCCGGATCGCGCTGCAGCCGGCGCACCAGCAGGCCTTCCGTGACGACCTCGATCACGGTTGACGCAGAGACCGCGCTATCGATCCGCGTGCGATAGCCCGCCCGCTGGCCAACGCTTTCCCCCAGCATCATCGCCATGCGGGAAGCCGCGGCCCGTGCCGCCAGCCGCCGCGGCTCCAGCATGACGATCCGCCCCCAGCCCGCCTCCATCAGCGCAATCGGCACACGCGTGGTCTTGCCCGCCCCCGGCGGCGCCACCAGTATCGCATTGCCCCGTAACCGCAGCAGTGCCGGCAGCGTATCCTCAACCGGTAAACCCACCCGCACCCCGCACGAACAAAAGTTTTTTGCTTCTTTTTTTCAAAAAAGAAGAGTTTTTTCTTTTTGTTCTTTTTTGAAAAAAAGAACCAAAAAACTTTTACCTATTGCACTCGCGCAGGATAACACATGCGTTTTTCCGTCTTTGCACTACTGCTGGCGTTTCCGTTTGCCGCCCACGCGCTGGAAAGCCCGGCGGCAAGCACGGCGCGGGATAGCGCAAGCCTGGTCAGCGAGGCAGATACATTTACACCCGGCAAGCCGCTCAGGCTCGGCCTGCACCTGAAGATCGCCCCGGGCTGGCATACGTACTGGTCCAATCCGGGCGACGCCGGTGCGCCGCCCACGCTGGACATCACGGGCGCCCCTGCGGGGCCGATCGCCTTCCCCACGCCTGAGCGCCTGATTGACGGCCCCTTCACCAGCTACGCCTATACCGGCGACCTGCTCCTCCCGCTCACCATCGCCCCGCCGGCGACGGCCAAAACCCTCGCCATCGATGCGCACGCCACCTGGCTCGTCTGCGCCAATGTGTGCGTGCCCGAGGAAGCGAGCTTCCACCTGACTCTGCCCGCCGGCGAGGCCGCCCCCGGCGCGCAAGCTCCGCTCTTCGCCGCTGCCGACGCCCGCACGCCGCGCCCCTCGCCCTTCGCCGCCCATGTCACGCCGGAGGGAAAGCTCTGGTTCGATGCCCCCAAACTCTCGCTGCGCGCGGCCCTGTTCTTCCCCGCCGACGCGGGCGTGATCGACCAGGGCGCCCCCCAGCAGCTTACCGTCACGCCGGACCGCTTCACCCTGGCGCTCAAGCCGCTCAAAACCCCGCTGCAAAATCTCGCCGGTGTGCTCTCCCTTACCGACACCGGCGGGCAGGTGGAGAACCTTGCCATCACCGCCACCCAGATGGCACTGCCGGCGCAGGCCGTCGCACCGGACGCACCGCCGGGCCTCGCCCGCGCGCTGCTGCTGGCCTTCGCCGGCGGCTTGATCCTCAATCTGATGCCCTGCGTGCTGCCGGTTCTGGCGATCAAGGCGCTGGCGGTGGCCAGGCTTTCCGGCGCCGCGCGGGCGCATGTGCGGCGGGACGCGGCATTTTATACGCTGGGTGTGCTGGTGACGTTCTGCGCGCTGGGCGCTGCCATCATGGGCATCCGCGCGCTCGGTGGGCAGGCCGATTGGGGTGTGCAGTTTCAGTCCGCCGCCTTCACCACGGGCATGGCGGCGCTGTTGCTGGCGATCGGGCTGAACATGTCTGGCGTGTTCATGGTTGGCGGCGCGCTGGCCGGTGCCGGGCAGAATTTTGCCGCGCGGGGCGCCTTCTTCACGGGGCTGCTGGCCGTGGTGGTGGCAACACCCTGCACCGCGCCCTTCATGGGTGTGGCGTTGACGGCGGCGCTGGCGATGCCGCCGCTGGCGGCGATGCTGATCTTCGTGGCGCTCGGCGCCGGCCTGGCCGCGCCCTATGCCGCCCTGGCGCTGAACCCTGCCGCCGCCCGGCTTCTGCCCCGCCCCGGTGCGTGGATGGATACGCTGAAGCATTTGCTGGCCTTCCCCATGTATGGCGCGGCGCTCTGGATGGTGTGGGTGGTCAGCCAGCAGACCGGTCCGGGTGGTCTGGCCGCATCCTTCGCGGCGCTGCTGCTCGTGGCTTTCGCCGCGTGGGCCTATGGGTATGGGCAAACCCATGGCGCCCCTCGGCTGCTGAACGGCGCGGCGCTCGCCTCCCTTCTTGGTGCCGCCGCGTTCATCTGGGTCGCCTCGGGTGCGGGCGCTCCCGCCGCCGCCGCCGCTGGTGGCCTGGCCGCGGACGGGTCCGAGCCCTTTTCCGAGGCCCGTCTGGCTTCTTTGCGCGCCGAGCACCGCCCCGTGCTGGTGGATATGAGCGCCGCCTGGTGCGTGACCTGCCTGGTGAACGAGCGTGTGGCGCTGGCGCCCCAATCCGTGCGCGACGCCTTTGCCCAGCACAAGGTGGCCTATCTGAAGGGCGACTGGACCCGCCAGGACCCTGCCATTACGGCGTTCCTGCGGCAGTATGACCGGTCGGGCGTTCCGCTTTACGTGTTCTTCCCTGCCGACGGGCCTGGCGAAGTTTTGCCGCAGATTTTGACGCCCGGTATCGTTCTCGCCCACCTTGCCGCGTAATGTGTGATCCCGGCGCGGGCAACGGCTAGGCGATCTCCGTGTCGGTCGCCTTCGGCGTGGCGAACAAGTCCCTTACCAGAGAGATCGCGGGCACGGCCGCGCTGCGAGCCTCGTCAGCCGATATCGTGCCAGCCGCTAGAGCATCATCCGACCACATGGGGTCACCTGTCGGATAAAGATGCTCGTCAAAACACATAGCTAGAGCATTTTCCGGCCGGCTCTACTGAGTCAAAACGATCGGAAAATGCGCTAGCATCGATGACGAGCGAAGTCTTCTACAGCTTCCAACGCCCACTTGACCCTCGAAGTGCGAAGTGCTGGAGAACCGGCCGCACGCTTGCGCTGTCACAAGGGTAACGATTATTCAAAGCGCAACAGGCATATGGAGGGCGGCGTCGTTATCATAATGGGCGGGAGCATGGCCGACATCGCAGCGCAGCGCAAAGCGGCATTCCATGATTGGGACCGAAATTTCTTCCTGATCATTCTTGCCATTATCTGGTTTGGCATCTTCGCCGGCTTTGTGCCGGATGTGCTTTCTCATCTCGCCGGCGGCCATGTGGCGTATGCGGCCATCGTTCATGTGCACGCCGTATTTTACGTGGGCTGGCTGGTTCTACTGACGGCGCAGATGAGCCTGATCCGGTCCCACCGCGTTGATATTCATCGACGACTCGGACTCCTTGCCGTGGTGATGATCCCCGCAATGGTAGTGCTGGGCCCTTGGACGGGGCTGGTGATGGGGCGGCGGGAGTTTGGTACCCCGGATGGCGATCCCCAACTACTCAGCGTTATTTTTCTAGATGCTTTGAACTTCGGGGTAATCGCAACGAGCGGCCTGCTGATGCATGGCCACGCCCTAGTCCACCGCAGACTGATGCTATTAGCGACTGTGTTCATCAGCGGGGCGGGATTCGCCCGCTGGTTGGGCGCCGCAGTTACCAATGTGATGGGGCCGGGCATAATCTCCTTTTACATCTTTAGTTATCTGCCGGTCGCGATTCTGGCGGGGATGCTGGTAATCTATGATTTGCGAACGCGCGGCCGGGTCCATCCAGCGGTTGCGGCGGCAATTTTGTTTGGCGTCACAAATAATTGGATAGCATCCGTGGCCTACGAATCGCCTGCTTGGCAAGCGATTGCAGCCCGACTACTCGGGCACTAAAGCATTTTCCGATCGTTTTGACTCAGTAGAGCCGGTCGGAAAATGCTTTAGCTATTTGTTTTGACGAGCATCTTTATCCGACAGGTGACCCCATGTGGTCGGATGATGCTCTAGCTCAATCTTATCCGACTACGCTTTACGGGCGTCGAGGCGGCTGTTCACCATTTTCGGCATTCATAGCCTCGTCCATCTCGGCGCGGGTCCAGGGGCTGCGGCTGCCGACATAGGCGGCAGCATCGATAATTTGCGCATCCGTGAGTTGCCCCGCCACCGCCTGCATGGGCGCGGCGCCTGGATCGTTCCGGGCCTTGGTGCGGAAGCCCATGAGCTGACGCGCCAGGAAGGTCGGTGATGCACCGGCGATCCCCGTCAGTGCCTGGCCGTGGCAACTTACGCAGGCAGGCCCGCCCGATGCGCCATGTTCGGCGATAACGCGCCCGCGCGCGATGGCGCCTTCAGGCACGTAGGCAATATAGCGCGCTTCGGGATCGCGCAGCTCGAAACGCTCGCCATCGACCGGCCCCTCGACAATACGCTGCCCCAGCGCCTCGTGCTTCAGGCGATCGAAGCGGTAGACGAAATGCCACGCGGTGGCGGCCGGGATCGTCGCTGCCTCGACGACCTTCGTGTGCGCTTTCGGTTCGAACTGGCTGAAATACGCCGCGGCCGCCTGAAGATCGGCTGGCCCGAGCGCATGCGCCACCTCTGCCATATAGCTCGTGGGCATATAGGGCACAGCGGCGCGGCGCGTCCCGTTAGCAAAAGCCTTGACCTGCTCAACAATATATTCGGCTGGCAGGCCTTGAAGGCGGGCGTTTTCAGGCCGCCCGCTTCCATCGGGCAAGTGGCAATAGCCACATGGATAGCCGCCCTTGCCCTTTGCGTTCAGCACGACCTCAGGCGCGGGTGGGTGTGTATTTGGAAACCAATCAACCGCCTGCGCCCCGTCAAAGTTGGATTGGTGGAAGATGACGGGCGAGCCAGGCAGGCGCATCACCGCGGACGCGCGCGGTGCGACTGCGTTTGTTGCGGCGCCAGGCCCCGGGAAGGCCCATTCGGACGCCGGCGCGGCGGCGGCCGAGATAGCGACAAGTGTCGCGAGAACACCCAAGCGCGGCCACACTGAAACATGGCCCGCGGGTTTCGGCTTCGTGTGCGTGGTGCTGAAGCGTTTGTTGTAGCGCTGAATTGCCGACCCCGTCTGGATTGCGAAACCCGCCCTTGGGTAATCCGGGAGGCCGCCCCGTTTGTCAACTCGGATTACGTCGACTTTGCACGGCTACTGAATCAAATCCGGCCAAGCCTAGCCGGCGCTCAGCCTCCCGCGCGGATGTCTGCTCATTGGGTCTAAGCGCCCGAAAGCGGATCGCCCGCAATCGGCCAACCTCAGCCGATGTCGCCGGACTCAAGCTCGGCATCATGGCGGCGACGCAGCGCTGTGCAACCTGTCAAAACCACTGTGGCGAGGGACTAGCAGCAATGTCCCAAGCGATATTCCCCTTGTGCCGGGCTTCAAGCCTCATCCAACCCCGCACGCACCCCAGCGGTTAACCACTTCTAAACCCAGGGCGGCTATTCTGGTCCCGAAAAGAATAGCCCTGGAGCCGCCGCGTGCTGACCCCCTTCTACCGCCGTGCGGAATTTCAGGGCGTGCCTGGCCGCGCCGTTCCGCCCACACGGGTTCCCGATCACTTCCAAATCCATGGCCAGCCTGGTCTGCGCCGCAACCTTATCCTGTCGCATTTCAAATACACTTTTCCAGAATATGTCGGCATCCTGCGCGGCACCTATATCGCGCTGGATAACGGCCATGCGCTGATCGACGAGGATGGCGAGGTGATCACCATCAACCATTCGAAGGACGACATCACCGCATCGAAGGATATCAACGAGCATTTCATCACGCCCGCCATCCAGACGCAGATTCAGGCGCTGGCCCGGCGCCGCAACGATCTGCCGCTGGTGGAGAAAGCCGCCCTTCTCTCCCACCCCTATGCCCAGAATTTCTACCATTTCTGCCTCGACACGGTGACCAAAACCCGTTTCCTGGAGGAGTTCGATGTCAATGCCGTGGTGATCGCGCCGGTTTGCCTGCAGAAAGCGTTCCAGCGTGATCTGCTCGCGCGCACCCAGGGCCCGCGCAGTGTTCTGCCGCTGAACCAGCCGATCCGAATCAAGGATCCGGTGCTCGCCCACGGCTACACATCGCCGGCTGCCCTTTTCTGGCTGCGCCAGAAAACCCGCTTCGCGCAGACCCCCGGCACGCGGCGCATTTACATCCACCGCACCAATCTCTCGCGCTCCACAGCGGGTGATTGCATCGTGCAGACCGCCGCCTTTGGCGCCTTTCTGGAGGAGTTCGGTTTCGATACGGTGGATTTCGGCAGCGGCGATCTTACCATGCAGCAGCAGATCGCCATGATTGACGGCGCCGGCCTGATTCTCGGGGCGCATGGCGCCTCCATGACGAACATCGCCTTCATCAATCCCCCGGCCACCATCATCGAGCTGTTCGGCCACCGCGTTTTCGGGGGCTTCATGGACATCGCCGCCAATCTGGACCTGCGCTACCACGGGATTATCTGCGAGGATTTCGATGGCGGCGGCAACATGATCCCGGACTGCGCACAGCTGCGCGGGCTGATATCAAGCTTGGCCTAAGCCGGCTTGCAGGAGTTGTTCGTCGGCCGGCGCGTTATTGCCCGAGGCCACCATTCAGAACAGCGTATTTTCGTGGCGGTGCACTGCTCAGGCTACGCCAATCGCGCATGAGGCTGATGAAGCCGGCTTCGTCCAGCGGCTTGGAGAACAGATACCCCTGCATCTCGTCAACCCCTGCTTCCAGCAGGAATCGGCGCTGCGCTTCGGTTTCAACGCCCTCGGCGGTCACTTGCAAGCCCATGGCGCGGCCAAGCTGTATCACAGCCCGGATGATGGCGGCCGCTTCATTGTTGCCGTCCAGACCATGGACAAAGGATTGGTCAATCTTGACCCGGTCGGCGGCACAGCGATGCAGATGGCGCAGGGAGCTGTAGCCGGTGCCGAAATCATCAAGCGCGATGCGAATACCCGCTGACCGCAGCGCCGCAAGCCTGCCGCTGACGACATTGATGTCGTCAATCAGCGCCGTTTCGGTCACTTCCAGCTCCAGGCGTCCATACGAGACGGGGGCTGCGTGGTAGGCCTGCAAGATCTCTTCAATAAAATTGGCGTGGCGCAGTTGCACGGGCGACACGTTCACCGCCACGTTGAGCTGTGGCCATCTGACGGCAAACGCCAGCGCCTCGCGAAGGATCCAACTGCCGAGGGGAATGATCAGCCCCGTCTCCTCAGCCACGGCGATAACGCGATTTGATGGAATCACGCCACGCGTTGGATGGTCCCAGCGTAACAGCGCCTCGACGCCTTTGATGGTATTTTCCGTATCCACCTTGGGTTGGAAATACAACTGCAACTGGCCGTCGCTCTTCAACGCGCGGCGGAGATCCTCCTCGATCGCGGCATCGTCGTTTGTCGCCTGGAGCAGATCTTCGCTGAACAAACGGTAGTTATTCCGCCCGGAAGACTTGACGGCGTACAGCGCAATGTCGGCCCGTCGCATCAGTTCGCTGGCATCAAGGCCGGTCTCCGCCGCGAATGCAAGGCCGACACTGGCTGAGACATAGGCCAACCCCCGCTCGAGCGGAAACGATGCCCGCGCCACGTCATTGATCCGGCGACAGAGCCTCTTCTGCTCCGGTTCATCCATGGAGCCCCTGACAAGGATCGCGAACTCATCCCCGCCGAAGCGCGCAACCGTCATGGTTTCGCTGGCAACATCGGTAAGCCGCTTACCGAACGCGCGCAGCAACTCGTCGCCGGCGGGGTGGCCCATCGTATCGTTCACATGCTTGAAGCGATCGAGGTCGATCAAAATCACGGCGCACTTCATGCCGCATGCCAGCATCGCGTCCAGCCGGCGCCTGAACAGATGGCGGTTGACCAGACCGGTCAGGCTGTCGTGGGTGGCGCTCTGCTCGATCAACGCCTTCAAGTGCAGCAGCCGGCGCGTGGCACGGGATTTCTCGCCCAGGGCATTATTGGCCGGCACAGCGGTCAGGAATATCGATATGAGAAAGAGTTGCAGCAGGTCATACGAACGCAACTCATCACCCGAAGACAGCCCTGCCAACGGGCCATACCCGTGCGCTGTCAGCCCCGAGGAGACGATGGCGATAACGAGGATGGAGGCCTGCACCCAGGCTGGGCCAGCCCGGAATGCCGTGAGAACGAGCAGCGGAAAAATCAGCGTGAAAAACGGGGCCTGCGGGAACAGGAATGAGACGGTTGTCAGCGATGTCGCGGCCAGCAGGAGAAGCCAGCGTTCAACAAGGCTGGCCGGATATTGGTCCTTTGTCCGGAAGGTCTGCATGGGCAGCAGAATGGCCGGGGTTGCGAGCAGCAGGCCCAGCCCGTCACACAAGGCCCATTGTAGCCAGTCGTGCAGCATGGCCGAAAACGAGCTTCCCGCAGGGCTGATCGCCTCGCCGATCGCCGCCTCGCATGCGGCCGACAGGAACACGATGGGGGCGAACGTCGCGAGCCGGGCCAGGCGCGAAAGATCCGTTGTAGCGCCGCACAGCCATCGTGTGAGGACCGCTACCAGATAGCTGAGGAAGATGTTCAGGAGCGAACAGATGACGTTGTCGAACGGCGTATAATTGGCCAGTACATTCAAGGCCAGGTTAATGCCGACGCAGAGCAGCACCACCACAAGGCAGGTTCGCCGGGGCAGCAGGATCATGGCCACAACCAGGGCGCCATTGGCTGGCCAGAATAACGCGAACTCGGCTACGTTACGGGACGCGAGGCGTGTGGTGAGGGCCAGTCCGGCGAAGACCGCAACCAGAAGGAGTGCCGTCCTCCATCCCCGCGGCGGCTCTGCCGCCCGACGCATGTTTCCGCTGAAACGCCGCACCGCAGACCTGCCTCTATAAACCAGAAAGCATACACTACGCCTGCCAAAACGCAATCCTAAATTGTTTTATGTGGATGTTCGCGCCAGGTACAGGGGCATGTATGGCACCGCATCCCACGCGGATGGAGGCGAGCATCATACCGTGTCATGTCCGCCTGGCCGCTTGACGATGATGCCGCTGGGGCCTGAGTGTGCGGCCGGCACGGTTGCGGGGGCGTACGATGATGCGGTGTTGGAACAGCCTTCCGGCCCTCCTGGCCCTTGCCAGCCTCGCACACACCGGCCCAGCCGCCGCCCACGATACCGCCATCCTCGCCGGCACCCTGATCGACGGCACTGGCCGGCCGCCGCAAAGCGACGTTACCATCCTGCTGCACGGCGATCGCATCGCCGCCATCACACCCGGCCTGCATCCGCCCGCCGGCGCCGCGGTGATCGACCTCAGCCATGAAACGGTGATGCCCGGCTTTATCGACTGCCACGTGCATATCGCCGCCCGCCTGCCCAGCCGGACCAACGAAACCGAATACCGCCTGACGCATAACGACATCAATCGCGCCTTCGATGGCGCCGTGTTCGTGCGCCAGATGCTGCAACAAGGCTTTACCAGCGCACGCGATGTGGGCGGCGGCGACTGGACCACGGCGGTGCGCGACGCGATCGATGCGGGCCAGATCCCCGGCCCCCGCCTGTGGGTGAGCCTGGAGCCGCTCGGCCCCACCGCCGGCCATGGCGACGAACATGACGGACTCGATGCCGGCCTCAGCCATCCCGGCTGGGACAACGGCCTGGTGGATAGCGTGGATGAAGCCCGGCTGCGCGTGCGCGAGCACAAGCGCCGCGGCGCCACGGTGATCAAGATGATGCCCTCCGGCGGCATCGCCTCCAGCGGCGATGATCCCCGCGCGCAACTGATGACCAATGAGGAAATGAAAGCGGTGGTGGATACCGCGCATTCCCTGGGCCTGAAGGTGGCCGCCCACATCTACCCCGCCGGCGCCATCGAGAACGCGGTGCGCGCCGGGGTGGATTCGGTGGAGCACGGATCCTTCGCCACCGCCCAGACCTTCGCGCTGATGAAGGCGCACGGCACCTATCTGGTGCCCACGCTCACCGTGTACGACGTGTTCTACGCCGCCGCGCGCGATACGCCGGAGCTTCTCGCACCCGGCACGGCGAAGAAGGAACTGGCCAACGATCTGCTGCCCAAGAAGAATCTCAAGCTTGCCGTCAGCAGCGGCGTGAAGATCGCCTACGGCACCGATATCGGCGAGGGCGACCACGCGATGGAGTTCCGCCTGCTGATCGACAACGGCATGGCCCCGGCCGACGCCATCCTGGCCGCCACCAGCCGTGCCGCGGACCTGATCGGTGCCGCGGACCGTATCGGCTCCGTGCAGCCCGGCCGCTTCGCGGACCTGGTTGCCGTCTCCGGCGATCCCCTGACCGACCACGCGCTGCTGGACCACGTCGACTTCGTCATGAAAGGCGGCCTGGTCTACCGGCGCAACGGCGCGGCCACGCAAGCTGATCCAGACGCGCCCAAATGAGTAAAAGTTTTTTGGTTCTTTTTTTCAAAAAAGAACAAAAGAAAAAAGAATCTTCTTTTTTGAAAAAAAGAAGCAAAAAACTTTTACCTGTGGCGTGGGTGGTCGCCGGCGCGGCGTTTTGTGTGTTGCTGGTGGGGGCGGGCGTCAGGGCGGCGCCGGGGGTGCTGATCGTGCCGCTGGAGCGGGAGTTCGGCTGGTCGGATGCGACCATCAGCGGGGCGATCGCCATCAATATCGCGCTGTATGGGCTGATGGGGCCGTTCGCGGCGGCGCTGATGGAACGCTTCGGGCTGCGGCGCACCGTGGGCGCCGCCATGGCGCTGCTGGCGCTGGGTGTGGGGCTGACGGTGCTGATGCGCCATGCCTGGCAGATGATGCTGCTGTGGGGCGTGCTGGTGGGCGGCGGCACCGGCATGGTGGCCATGGTGCTGGGCGCCACGGTGGCCAACCGCTGGTTCACACGCGGGCGCGGCCTGGTGCTGGGCCTGCTCACCGCCAGCAGCGCCACCGGCCAGTTGGTGTTCCTGCCGCTGCTGGCCAGCCTGGCGCAGCACCATGGCTGGCGCGCCGTATCCTTCACCATGGCCGCCGCCGCGGCCGCCATGGTGGGCGTGGCGCTGCTGCTGCGTGACCGCCCTGCCGATCTGGGCCTGCCGCCGTATGGCGGCACCGCCATCGAGCCGTATCGGCCGAGCGGTGAAAACCCCGCCCTGCGCGCGCTGCGGGGCCTGTGCACCGGCCTGGGCAACGCCGATTTCTGGCTGCTGAGTGGCACCTTCTTCATCTGCGGCGCTTCCACCAACGGCCTGATCGGCACCCATCTGATCCCCGCTTGCGTGGATGCCGGCATCCCGGCCGTGCATGCCGCCGGCCTGCTGGCGGTGATGGGCATTTTCGACTTCTTCGGCACCACCGGATCAGGCTGGCTGACCGACCGTGTGGATTCCCGCAAGCTGCTGTTCTGGTATTACGCCCTGCGCGGCCTGTCGCTGATCTATCTGCCGTTCTCCTTCGGCAACAGCCTGTACGGGCTTTCGATCTTCGCGGTGTTCTATGGTCTGGACTGGATTGCCACCGTGCCGCCCACGGTGCGCCTGGCCGAGAAGGCGTTCGGGCGGGGCAATGCCGCCCTGATGTTTGGCTGGATCGCGGCCGCCCACCAATTGGGCGGCGCCACGGCAGCCTGGGCGGCCGGCCTGGTCCGTACCGAGACGGGCACATACCTTTCGGCCTTCATCTCCGCCGGGCTGGCCTGCCTGATCGCCGCCGCCCTGGTGCCGTTCATTGCCGCCGGCCGGCCTGCGCCGGCCATACCCGTTGCTGTATCCTCGTAACCGTGCCAAGCGCGTGGGCACCTGGTCAAACACTGCGCAATCCCCAGGCAAAAGCTGGCACGTTGCGCGCGGCGTGCGAACGTTGCGTCCTTGGCATAAGCCTTGCAAAGCCTGCGTTACAAGGCGGCTAGGGTTCCGGTGCGATGCCATAACGGCACGCATGCTGGTCCGAGAGCCGCGAGCCAGCCTGGAGACATGGGCTGGTGGCACGGCGGGACAAAAGCCCGGGAGATCGAGTACTGGGGGCGCGGTTGCGTCCTTGGAGCGATCTCTGCGCTATCCGCGCCGGCGCCCCAAGGACCGCTGAACCCCCCGGATATAGGCAGAGCGTGCAACTGGCCGATGGGTGTTTCCATGGTGAGCCGACGCATAAGTTTGTTGATGGGTGCAGCCTTGATCCCATTGCTGGCGGGGCAGGGGGCGCGGGCGCAAACGCCGGCGCCGGCCGCATCCCCCAAGCCGGCCAAGGCGGGTTTGGAAGAAATCGTCGTCACCGCGCAGAAGCGGAAGGAGACGCTGCAAAAAATTCCGATCAGCGTTACCGCGCTCAGCGCCTCGGCCATCCAGAAATCGCACATCCAGGATTACGACGATCTCAGCCGCGCCGTGCCCGGCCTTTCCTTCGGCTCCGGCGGCAGTGAGGGCCTGACGAATATCGAAATCCGCGGCATCAGTTCCACCTCCGGCTCCGCAACCGTGGGCATCTATCTGGACGACGTTTCCATTACCACCAAGAACTTCTACGATGGCGCCGCCCAGCCCGAGCTGTGGGACATCGATCGTATCGAGGTTCTGCGCGGGCCGCAGGGCACGCTGTATGGCGCGAGTTCGCTGGGCGGCACCATCCGCTTCGTTACCCCGCAGCCGGATATGGAGAAATATGGCGGCACGCTCAGCTCCGATCTGTCGGGCACCGAGCATGGCGGGCTGAACTACGTGGATACCGCCATCATCAACATCCCCATCATTCCCGATGTGCTCGCCATGCGCGCCAGCATCGGCGTTGGGCACGAGAGCGGCTACATCGACAATTATGCGCTGAACAGTGATGACCTTCTGCACAAGGGCGTGAACTACGAGCAGGACTTTTCCACCCACGTCACGGTCAAATACGTGCCGAACCCGGATCTGACGATCACGCCTTCCGCCTTCTACCAGCGCAACGATACCGGCGATACCTCGGTGTTTTATCCCTCGGTCGGCCTGTGGGAGCAGGACAAGGAAGTGCCGGAATACGGCTACGATCAGATGTTCGTGGGCGGCGTCACGGCGGTGGAAAACCTCGGCTTTGCCGATCTCACCTCGGTATCCTCGTTCTTCTGGCGCCAGTATGAGCGCCAGCAGGACGGCACCTATTACAACAGCACGGCGTTCGCGGAGTTCTTCCTCGATCCGCTCTACCCCTCCTACGCCGCGATCAATCAGGCCAGAATCGCCAACCTGCCATCGCCCATCCATTACCAAACGGACTATGGCCAGGGCAGCCAGGAACTCCGCCTGACATCGCGGCCTCAATCGGAAACCGGGCTGCCGTTCAACTGGGTGTTCGGCGTGTATTTCGCCGATCAATACGATCACCACACCAACTACCAGCGAATTCCCGGCATCAACAGCGTGTTCGAATCCATCTATGGATACTCGATCAACTCGCCGCAATCGCTGGTGTATCAAACCTATGGCGCCCCCGGCATAAAGCAGTTGTTCCCCAACGGCGTGGATGAAGCTGACGAATCCGGGTATGGCGAGACGCAATACGCCACGTTCGGCCAGATCGATTACGATGTTCTGCCAGGCCTGCGGCTTTCCGCCGGCGGCCGCTATTCCATCGCCAACACATCCTACCATTTCATGACGTATGGCTTCTACCAGATCGGCAATATCAGCCCCTATGCGGAGAAGGACAGCTACTACGCCTTCACCCCAAAATTCTCGATCTCGTATGACATCATACCGCAATCCACCGTCTATGCCTCGGCGGCCAAGGGCTTCCGGCTGGGCGGGCCGACCGGGCCGTTGCCGTTCGGCCCCACCACCGTGTGCGGCTTCGATGAGGCCAATCTCGGCATCAAGAGCCAGCCGACAAAATTCGATTCCGACAAGCTATGGAGCTACGAACTCGGCTCCAAGAACCGCCTGCTGGGCGGTCGCCTCACCGTCGACGGCGCCATTTTCCTGATCGACTGGACCAATATCCAGCAGCAGATCTACCTGCCAACCTGCGGCTACTATTTTACCGACAACGTGGGCAATGCGCAAAGCTACGGCGGTGAACTGGAAGTGCACTACCGTGTGACAGATGACCTGACGCTGTCGGGTTCCACCAGCATCGATCACTCGGTGATCACCAGCAGCAACAACCTCGCTACCGTCCAGCCCGGTGAACGCGTGCTGAACACGCCGGACGCCACCTTCGATGGCCAGATTGCCTATAGCACGGCGCTTTCGGACACCACGCAGGGCTTCCTGCGCCTGGATTACGACTTTGTCGGCCAGTCTCATGGCGACTATGTCAAGACGAACTCCAACTACCTCAACCCATCCTACGGCGTGCTGAACCTTGCGTTGGGCGTCGATTGGGGGAGGTGGGAGTTCAGCCTGTATGGCAAGAACATCACCGACAATCGCACCATCATCCAGCGGCCGGAGATCAATACCGTGATCGAGGGGTATACGGTGCGGCCTGTTACCGTTGGCATCGTTGCCAAATATAAGTTCGGGTCGTGATGCGGAGAGATCGTCAGGAAGGATGTTCTTTTTTGAAAAAAAGAACCAAAAAACTTTTGACACTTGGCCTGCGCTGCCGGCGAGGGGCGCACCAACAGGCAAAAGTTTTTTGCTTCTTTTTTTCAAAAAAGAAGGCCTTCCTTTCTCTCTTCCTATCCCTTGCCTTGAGCATCCCCGCGGTAGCCGCGGAGCGGACAAAATTCCGCATCGCCTGGTCGATCTATGTCGGCTGGATGCCGTGGCCCTACGCGCAGGAAAGCGGCATCCTGAAAAAATGGGCGGACAAATACGGCATCTCCATCGAAATGGTCGCGTTCAACGACTATGTGGAGTCCATCAACCAATACACCGCCGGCGCGTTTGATGGTGTGAGTGTCACCAACATGGATGCGCTCACGGTGCCCGCCGCCGGCGGCATCGACACCACGGCCATCATCATCGGCGATTACTCCAACGGCAACGATGCTGTCATCCTCAAGCATCCGGCGGGCAGCAAGCCGCCCATGCTGGCCGACCTGAAGGGCCGTACCGTGAACCTGGTGCAGCTTTCCGTGTCGCAATACCTGCTCTCCCGCGCCCTGGAACGCGGCGGCCTGCGCGAGACGGACGTGACGCTGGTCAACACCTCGGATGCCGATATCGTCGGCGCGTTCGCGAGCAGCGATGTGCAGGCCGTGGCCACCTGGAACCCGCAGGTGAGCGAAATCCTCAAACGCCCCGATGCGACCGACGTGTTCGACAGTTCAAAGATCCCCGGCGAGATTCTCGATCTGATGGTCGTCAATACCAAAACGCTGGCCGATAATCCAAAGCTCGGCCTGGCCCTGGCCGGCGCCTGGTATGAGACGCTGGCTCTGATGGCGCGCAAAGATGCAGCCGGAAAAGCTGCCCGCGCGCAGATGGCGCGCGAGTCCGGCGCCACGGCGGAGAGCTTTGATCATCAGCTTCTGACCACACGCCTGTTCGTCTCCCGCGCCGAGGCAGCCGCCTTCGCCGATAGCCCAACGCTGCCAGCCACCATGGACCGGGTGCGCAAATTCTCCTTCGCGCATGGTCAGCTCGGGCAGGGTGCGGGCTCGGTTGATGCCATCGGGATAGCGTTTCCGGATGGGGAGGTGCTGGGGGATAGGGCGCATGTGAAGTTACGTTTTGTGGACACATACATGAAGTAAGATGTTCTTTTTTGAAAAAAAGAACCAAAAAACTTTTACTCCTTTGCGTGCGCTGCCGGCGAGAGGCGCACCAACAGATAAAAGTTTTTTGCTTCTTTTTTTCAAAAAAGAAGACTCTTCCTTGCCTTAGGATAGATCATGATCTACTCAACCACTCTCCCTGGCGGCAAACATTGGTCCTTCACCATGCGCCGTGGTCATCTCCTCCGCCTGATCGACATCGAGGGTGGGGCCAATGCCGGCATGCTGTTGTATAACCCGCAGAACCTGCTGGAGCGTTACAACGCGCCCGACACGCTGAAATGCCAGCATACGTTCTTCCTCGCAGCTGGAAACTGCCTGTATTCCGATATGGGCCGCATTTTCTGCTCCGTCATAGCCGATAGCGTCGGCTGGCACGACACGGTATGCGGCACTTGTGATGCGCATCTCGTGGCGCAGCGCTGGGGCACGCTGAGCTACCAGCAGGCGCTGAACGACTGGCGGCAGAACGGCCGCGATTCCTTCCTGGTGGAGGCAGCCAAATACGGTCTTGGCCGCCGCGATCTTGCTGCCAGCGTCAACTGGTTCTCCAAAGTCGCCGTCGATGGCCACGGCAATATGCGGTACCAGCCCGCGCATTCGCCCGCCGGAAGCCATGTCGATCTTCGCTTCGAGATGGATACGCTGGTGCTGCTGCACACCTGCCCGCACCCGCTCGATCCCGCGGAGCATTATCCCAGCCACCCGATCCGTATCGAGATCGACCAGGCCCCGCCTGTCGCGGCCGACGACCCTTGCATGAACGCCGCGCCGGAAAACGCCCGCGGCTTGCGCAACAACGCCATCTACCATCAACATGTGTGATGAAAGGCCGGGCGCGATGCTGCCGGATACCCTTCTGAAGGAAAGTCTTTTGTTGCCGGAAGATGCCGTCTTCCGCCGCATCATCCCGGCCGGTGAGTATTTCTTCGAACCGATCCTTGCCGGCCAAACCTGCCGCATCGTGGATGTTGAAGGCAACCAGGCCGCCGACACGCTGTTTTACAACGCGGCCGACCCGGCGGAGCGCTACAGCGCCGTGGACACCATCCGCAACCAGCGCAACATCTATCTCGGCACCGGCACAAAGCTGATGTCCACCGAAGGCCGCGTGATGCTGGAAATTGTGGCCGATACGGTGGGCCGGCATGATACGCTGGGCGGCGCTTGCGCCACGGAATCCAACACCGTGCGCTACGATCTGGAAAAGCGCCATATGCATGCCTGCCGCGATTCCTGGATGCTCGCCGTGGCGCTGAACGAAAAATACGGCGTCACCAAGCGCGATATCACCCACAACATCAATTTCTTCATGAACGTTCCCGTCAGTCAGGCCGGTGGCCTCGATTTCGAGGATGGCTTGAGCGGCCCGGGCAAATACGTGGAAATGCGGGCCGCGATGGATGTTCTGATGCTCATCAGCAACTGCCCGCAGATCAACAACCCTTGCAGCGGCTACAACCCAACGCCGCTCGAGGTGCTGATCTGGAACCCGGCCTGATGTTTTCGCGGGTGCTGATCGCCAACCGTGGGGAGATCGCGTGCCGCATCATCCGTACGCTGGATCGCATGGGCATCGACTCCATCGCCGTGTATTCGCAGGCCGACCGCTACGCCCCCCACGCTTTGCGCGCCACGCACGCCATCCCCATCGGCCCCGCCCCGGCCGCGCAGAGCTATCTTGATCCCGCGCGAATTATCGAAGCCGCCCGCGCCTGCGGTGCGCAGGCCATCCACCCCGGCTACGGATTCCTCTCGGAAAACGCGGACTTTGCGGAAGCCTGTGCGGACCAGGGCATCGTTTTCATCGGCCCCACCCCGGCCCAGCTCCGCCTGTTCGGCCTGAAGCACACGGCGCGCGAGGCAGCGCAGCGCGCCGGCGTGAAGCTCGCCCCCGGCAGCGCGCTGGTGGAAACCGCTCAGGCCGCGCATGCGCAAGCCGCGCGCATCGGCTACCCGGTGATGTTGAAGGGCACCGCCGGCGGCGGCGGCATCGGCCTGCAACTCTGCCGCACGGCGGCGGAGATGGACGGCGCGTTCGACCGTGCGCGCCGCCTCGCCGGCCGCAGTTTCGGCAATGCCGGCGTGTTCGTGGAATCCTGGATCGAGCACGGCCGCCACATTGAGGTGCAAATATTTGGCGATGGCAAAGGCCGCGTTCTGGCCTTGGGTGAACGCGACTGCTCCCCGCAGCGGCGCCACCAGAAACTGATCGAGGAAACGCCGCCGCCAGGTATCCCGCCGCAAACCCTGGCTGATCTGCGTGCCTCTGCCATCCGCCTGGGCGAGAGCGTCAATTATGCCAGCGCCGGCACCGTCGAATTCATCTTCGACACGCAAACGGAAAATTTCTATTTTCTGGAAGTCAACACCCGCCTCCAGGTGGAACACTGCATTACGGAGGCGGTCACCGGTCTCGATCTCGTCGAATGGATGCTGCGTCAGGCCGCGGATGATCCCGCCTGGGCCGAAACCTTCGCCCAACCGCCGCCATCGCCCAGCGGCGCCGCCATCGAAGCTCGCCTCTATGCCGAGGATCCCGCGCGCGATTTCCAGCCCGCCACGGGCATGCTCACCCATGTGCAGTTCCCAAAAGGCGCGCGGATTGAAACCTGGGTGGAAAGCGGCACCGAGATCACGCCCTATTACGATCCGCTTCTCGCCAAGATCATCGTCCAGGGCGCCAACCGTGCCGAGGCATGCGCGAAGCTGCAAGCCGCGCTCGCGGCCACCTGCCTGGCCGGCATCCAAACCAACCTCGCTTTCCTCCGCCAGATCGCCGCCAGCCCCGCATTCACCGCCGGCGGCATGACCACGCGCGCGCTGGAGACCATCCCATTCGCCCCGCGCACCATCGAGGTGATCGAGGGTGGCACCCTCACCACGGTGCAGGATCTGCCCGGCCGGCTGGGCTACTGGGCGGTCGGCATTCCCCCCTCCGGCCCCATGGACGCGGGCTCCCACGCGCACGCCAATGCCGCGCTCGGCAACCCGCCTGGCGCCGCCACGCTGGAAATTACCCTCCAGGGCCCCACGCTGCGCTTCACCACCGCCTGCCGCATCTGCCTCAGCGGCGCCGAACTGCAAGCCGATCTCGCCGGCGCCGCCATCCCCTGGCACACCCCAATTGCCGTGCCGGCAGGTGCAACCTTGCGCCTCGGCGCCGTGCGCGGCCCTGGCTGCCGCGCCTATCTCGCGGTGCAGGGCGGTATCGACGTGCCCTTTTATCTTGGCAGCCGCGCCACGTTCACGCTGGGCCATTTCGGCGGCCATGGCGGCCGCGCGATTGCCGCCGGTGACGTGCTGCACCTCGCCGACGCCCCCCAGGCCATCACCCCCAGCGCCCTGCCCACCCCGCCGCCCCTCTCCAACACCTGGCAGATCGAGGTGCTGGAAGGCCCCCACGCCGCGCCCGATTTCTTCACCGAAGCCGATCTCGCCGCCTTCTACGCGGCCGATTGGGAGGTGCATTACAATTCCAGCCGCACCGGCGTTCGCTTGATTGGCCCCAAACCCGCCTGGGCGCGCCCGGATGGCGGCGAGGCCGGCCTGCACCCCTCCAACATCCACGATACGCCCTACGCCATCGGCGCCATCGACTTTACCGGCGACATGCCCGTTATCCTTGGCCCGGATGGCCCATCGCTGGGCGGTTTCGTCTGCCCCTGCACCATCACCACGGCCGAGCTGTGGAAGATCGGCCAGCTCCGCCCCAACGACCGTATCCGCTTCATCCGCCGCCCCACGGAAACCGGCGCCATCCTGCACCGCATCCCCGCCGGCGCCGATCGCCCCGAAGTCACCTATCGCCGCGCCGGCGATGCCAATCTGCTGATCGAATACGGCGCCCCGGTTCTGGATCTGGAACTGCGGCTGCGCGGCCATGCCCTGATGCTGCACCTTCAGGCGCACGCCATCCCCGGCATCATCGACATCACGCCCGGCATCCGCTCGGTTCAGGTGCACATCGATCCGGCCATCCTCACCCTCAATGCCCTCCTCGCCCGTCTCATCGCCGCCGAAGACGCATTGCCGAACCTGGAGGATCTGGAAATCCCCAGCCGCATCGTGCATCTGCCGCTCAGTTGGAACGATCCCTCAACCCAACTCGCCATCGCCCGCTACACCCAATCCGTGCGGGCCGATGCGCCCTGGTGCCCCAGCAACATCGAATTCATCCGCCGCATCAACGGCCTGCCCACGATCGATGATGTCAAACGCATCGTGTTCGATGCCAGCTACCTCGTTCTGGGCCTGGGTGACGTCTATCTCGGCGCGCCGGTTGCCACCCCCATCGATCCGCGCCACCGCCTGGTCACCACCAAATACAACCCTGCCCGCACCTGGACGCCGGAAAACGCCGTCGGTATCGGCGGCGCCTATCTTTGCATCTACGGCATGGAAGGCCCGGGCGGGTACCAGTTCGTCGGCCGCACCTGCCAGGTTTGGAATACCTACAACACCACGCAGGAATTCGCGGCAGGCACGCCCTGGCTGCTGCGCTTCTTCGATCAACTGCGCTTCTATGAGGTGAGCGAAGCTGAGCTGGCCGCCTTCCGCGCCGATTTCCCGCATGGCTGCGCCACGCTCCGCATCGAAAACACCATCTTCTCCCTGCGCGACTACCGCCGCCTCCTCGCCGACAACGCGGACAGTATCGCTGCCTGGCAAACCAGCCGCCAGGCCGCCTTCGATGCCGAACGCGTCGCTTGGGCCGAAGCGGGCATGCTCGAGCCCAACGGCACAGACAACCCGCCGCCGCCCGAGGAAGAGGCCAGCCTCACCCCCGGCCAGCGCGCCGTCACCAGCCCCGTCTCCGGCAGCATCTGGCGCGTGGCCGTCAGTGAGGGCGCCAGCGTGCAGCCCGGCGAGGTGCTCGTGGTGATCGAAAGCATGAAGACCGAGATCACCATCCCCGCCCCCGAAGCGGGCACCATCGCCGCCCTCAGCACCGCCGAAGGCCGCCCGATCCGCGTCGGCCAGCGCCTGTGCATCCTGCAAACCGATCCGCCGCCCGCCCCGGAAAAACCCTGATGCCGCCGATTGACTTCGCCTCGCTCGCGGCTTTCTACGCCGCCGGCGGCACGCCGCTCGCCATCATCGGCCAGATCCTCGCCCGAATCGCGGCGGGGGGCGAACGCCCGGTCTGGATCACCCTCGTGCCGCCCGATCGCCTGCGTGCGGAAGCGGAAACTCTGCCGCCGCGCCGCGCCGCCAGGGAAGATCTGCCCCTGTACGGCATCCCCTTCGCGGTGAAGGACAATATCGATGTCGCCGGCCTGCCCACCACAGCCGGCTGCCCCGATTTCGCGGCTACCCCGCCGCACTCAGCCACCGTCGTGACCCGGCTGCAAGCAGCCGGCGCGCTGCTCATCGGCAAAACCAACCTCGATCAGTTTGCCACCGGCCTGGTCGGCACACGATCGCCCTATGGCGTGCCCAACAGCGTGTTCAGCAAGGACCTCGTCTCCGGCGGCTCCAGCTCCGGCTCAGCGGTCGCGGTCGCCGCCGGCCTGGTCAGCTTCGCGCTGGGCACCGATACCGCCGGCTCCGGCCGCGTGCCCGCCGCGTTCAACAACATCGTCGGCCTCAAGCCCACGCGCGGCCTGATCAGCACCACCGGCGTTCTCCCCGCCTGCCGCACGCTGGATTGCGTTTCCATCTTCGCCGGCACGGTCGCGGACGCCGCGCTCGCCCTGCGCATCGCCCAAGGCTACGATGCAGCCGATCCCTATTCCCGCCCGGCCGCCGCGCCCCCCACCGCCACCCTCAGCGCCCCCTTCCGCTTCGGCGTGCCCACCGGCATCGCCCCTGAAAACCCAGCCGCCCGCGCCCTGCACGAAGCCGCCATCGCCCGCCTGCAATCCCTCGGCGGCATCCCGGTGCCGTTCGATTTCGCCCCCTTCGCCGCCGCGGGCGCGCTGCTCTACCAAGGCCCATGGGTCGCCGAACGCCTCGCCGCCCTGCAATCGCGCGGCTTGCCCGCCTGGTCCGCCATGGACCCCAGCGTCGCCGCCATCATCTCCGCCGCCGGCGCCATCACCGCCGCGGATGCCTTCGCCGGCCTCTACAAGCTCGCCGAAACCGCCCGGGCCACCGCGCCTCTGTGGCAGAGCTTTGATGTCATGCTGCTGCCCACCGCCCCCTTTCACCCACGTATCGATGCCGTGCGCGCCGACCCGATCGCGGTCAACGCGCGCCTCGGGGCCTACACCAATTTTGTTAACCTCCTCGATCTCTCCGCCTGCGCCATCCCCGCCGGCATGACCGATGATGGCCTGCCTTACGGCATCACCCTCATCGCCCCCGCCTTCGCGGATGCAAGCCTGGCCCACCTCGCCGCGCGCCTGCACACCGCCCTGCCCGGCGCCACCATCGGCGCCACCGGCCACGCCGTGCCCCCAACCCTGCCGCCCGCAGCGATGTCGCAGACGGTCGATCTCGCCGTCGTCGGCGCCCATCTCACCGGGCAGCCGCTCAACCACCAGCTCACCACACGCGCCGCCCGCCACATTCGCACCACCCGCACCGCTACCGGCTACCGGCTCTACGCCCTGGCCGGAACCACCCCCGCCAAACCCGGCCTGGTGCGGGATGCCGCAGGCGAGGGGCTGATCGAGGTGGAAATCTGGCGCCTCACGCCCGCCGCCTTCGGCGCGTTCGTGGCCGAAATCCCCCCGCCTTTAGCCATCGGCACCCTCACGCTGGAGGATGGCACAACGGTAAAAGGTTTCGTGTGCGAACCCGCCGCGATCGAGGGCGCCACCGACATCACCGCCCATGGCGGCTGGCGCGCCTGGCTCGCCCAGCGCGCATGACCCAGCCACCATGAAGCGCCTGATCAACCAGCACCCCACGCGTGCCGCCCGCATCCTGCTCGGCACGCTACCCTTCGTGCTCGCCGGCCTGCTCTACTGGGTGTTTTCCGCCCTGCGCCACGCCGAGAACGATGCGGATAAACTCCTGCCGGGCCTTTCCGCCCTTACCGACGCGGTGATGCGCATGGCCTTCACCCCGGATGTGCGCACCGGCCAATACCTTCTCTGGGTGGATAGCTGGGCCAGCCTGCGGCGCCTCGGGCTCGGCCTGTTTTCAGCCACACTGATCGCGCTGTGCTTCGGCATCGGCACCGGCCTGATCCCGCTGGTCCGCGCCGGCCTCGCCCCCTTCATCGCCATCCTCTCCATGATCCCGCCGATGGCGGTGCTGCCCATCCTGTTCATCAGCTTCGGCCTCGGCGAGCTTTCCAAGGTCGTGCTCATCACCGTGGGCGTGGCCCCCTTCATGATCCGCGACCTTTCCTTGCGCGTGGAGGAAATCCCGGCCGAGCTGCTGATCAAGGCGCAAACGCTGGGCGCCTCCACCTGGCAGATCATCCTGCGCGTGGTTCTGCCGCAGGTTCTGCCGCGCCTGATCGATGCGATCCGCCTTTCCCTCGGCCCCGCCTGGCTGTTTCTCATCGCAGCCGAGGCCATCGCCGCCACCGATGGCCTCGGCTTCCGCATCTTCCTGATGCGCCGCTACCTCGCCATGGATGTGATCCTGCCTTACGTCGCCTGGGTCACGTTCCTCGCCTTCATCATGGATTGGGGCTTGCGCCAGATCTCCCGGCGCTGCTTCCCCTGGGCGGCGCTCGCCACACGATGAGCGCCATTTCCCTGCGCGACGTGTGGATGGAATACCCCGGCCAGATGGTGCTGGAGCGGATCAACCTGTCGCTCGCCGCCGGCGAGTTCTGCGCCGTTGTCGGCCCCTCGGGCTGCGGCAAAACCACCTTCCTGCGCATGCTCCTTTCCATCGAGCGGCCCACGCGCGGCGAAATCCTGCTCGATGGCCAGGCTTTGCCGCCGGAGCCGCGCGCGGACCGCGGCGTGGTCTTCCAGCGCTACTCGGTGTTTCCGCATCTGCGCGTGATCGACAACGTGGTGCTCGGCCTGGCCTTCACCGGCGCGCGCGTCACCGGCCGCCTCTTCGGCGCCGCCCGCCGCCGCGCCGAGGCGCAAGCCGACGCGATGCTGGAATCGGTGGGCCTGCTGCCCGCCCGCGACAAATACCCCGCCCAGCTTTCCGGCGGCATGCAGCAGCGCCTCGCCCTCGCGCAGGCGCTGATCCTGAAACCCCGCCTGCTGCTGCTGGACGAACCCTTCGGCGCCCTGGACCCCGGCACCAAGGCCCAGATGCACGCCTTGCTCACCGACCTATGGCGCGAGCAAGCCATGACCGTGCTGATGGTCACCCACGACCTCTCCGAAGCGTTCTCCCTCGCCACCCGCGTCGTCGCCCTCGACCGCCTGCGCCTGGACCCCCAAGCCCCCGGCGCTTTCGGCGCGACGATCACATTCGACATCAAGGTCCATAGAACAAGGCCGAATAAGTAAAAGTTCTTTGCTTCTTTCTTTCAAGAAAGAAGAGTCTTCTTTTTTAAAAAAAAGAAGCAAAAAACTTTTACTCGTTTAGGTGTTCAATCCTGGTCAGAGTCGGTGTCCTTTGAGTGGGCGGGGTAGGGGGTGTCGCCCTTGAAGCCTTTCCAGATGATGCGGTTGAACAGGTCGGCGGGCACGCGATCCTCCTTGGACCAGTCGAACCCCTTCGTCTGCTCGCCCCACCAGGCAGCGGGCTTCACCGGGCGTAGCCGCTCATCGCTGGAGAATTTCGTGCCAGGCGCCGCATCCGCGGTGCCGCGCAGATAGGGGGAGGCCGCCGCCGTAAAACTCCAGTCCTTCCGGGAAAGATCGAACACCGCCCACATCGGCTCGGCATAGGCATCGTTCAGGTTCAGATGGTCGATGCCGAGAATATCCTCGATCGTGCGCACCATGTTCACCGTGGTGTATCGCGTATTCACCACCGCCTTGTGCTTTACATACGGCCCGACCACATAGGCCGTGCTGCGATGCGCATCCACGTGGTCCGGCCCATCCTGCGCATCATCCTCCACCACGAAGATCAGCGTATTGTCCTTGTACGGGCTGTTCGCCAGCGCCTGCGCCACCAGGCCCACCGCGTAATCATCATCCGCCTGCTGCGCTTCGGGAAAGTTCAGGCCCGTGGCGGCGCTGTACGGGCTGGTGAAATTGCCCATGTGATCATGCATGAATCGCAGCAGCGTCAGGTTCGGCAGGTCCCCTTGCGCCACAAACTGCCGAAACTCCCGGTTCCATTCGTTGAAGCGCCAGAAATCCGGATAATTGTTGTCGAAGCTGCGGAAATACGGGTCGGTATACGGGATCAGCGTCGGGTTGCTGGCATAGGCCTGCACATCGTGGTGCGCATAGGGCGTCGCATCCGTGGGCAGCAACGCGCCCGGCGTGCCGGCCGGCAGATCATAAGGATCCAGATCGATATAGAAGCCGTAATTGCGCAAAGTAAGCCCGGCGCGCAGCGCGCTATCCCACAGATAGCCCGTCTGGGCGGCACCATCCGGGCCATCGGGTGCCGCATCGTTGTTGGTGCCGGGAAAGAAGTTTGCCGTGCCACCGGGAAACACGCTGGAAATCGGGCCATACAGCGGCTCCGCCACCTCGCGCTCCGCCAATCCGGGAATACCCACATTCACATCGCTGTTCTGCCCTTCGGCGTCATACGGCCCACCGCGATTATGACCCTTCCTGTTTGTGTCGTCAGAAACCGGCGACATGGCGTAATTCAGCGGAATGGCCTTCACGTTGAAATCCGTCTCGCGCGCCGCCGTGCTCCATTCCCAGCCATTGCCGCTCACTTCGCCGGAATCGTAGAAATTATCCAGTGTTACGAACGCCGTCGCCAAGGCATGGAAATTCGGCGTCACTGTCTTGCCGAACACGGTCAGGGAAGCGTCGCCATCGGCGCCGTTGGCCAGATCGCCGAGCACCTGGTCGTAGGTGCGGTTTTCCTTCACGATATAGATGATGTGCTTGATCTTACCGCGCAATCCGGCCATCGTTTCGGCCGCCGCCTTGGGCTCGGCCACGCTGTAGAAATTGTTCGCCGCCACCTGGCTGGTCAAAACCCGCAGCTCGCCGGCATCGGGCACCTTCATCGCCAGCAAGCCCGCCTTTTCGATTTGCAGCACGTATTCGTTGCTGGCATAGGCCGCAAGCTGTGCCACGCCGTTGCCGGATTTATAGGGCGTGTTCTTCAGCCGGAACGTGGCTGTGCTGGCGAAATCCGGGTTCGGGCCCGCTTGGCTCTTGCTATTGACGATATAGAGGTATTTGCCGTCACCGCTGGTGCTGACGGCCTGCGGATACCAACCGGTCGGGATCAGCCCGATGGTGTGGTGCGGCGCGTTGCCTGCCAGCGCAATCACCGCAACCGCGTTCTGCCCGCCGTTCGTCACATACAGCATGGTGCCATGGATCGCCAGATTGTTTGGCGCGGCGCCCGTATAGCGCTCGGCCGTTCGGGTAATCCCCGGCGGCCCAATGGCGTCGATCTGCTCGATCACCCTGTTGTCGCTCAGGCTGATCACCGCGATATCATCGGAATTGTCCTGCGCCACATACAGCCTTGTGGGGCTGGCCTCGCTATCGGGCACCATGCTGTTCGGGGTCCCGGGCAGCTTGATCCGCGTGATCAGCCGCGGCGGCGTGGCGGCGGAGGCAGCGCCGATATCCAGCACCACAATCTCGCGATCCCGAAGGCAGGACACATACAGCCTGCCTTTGCCGACGAGCTGCACCGCGAACGGCCGCTCCCCGCCCGCCACACCCTGCCCGGTTGCCGGCGTGGTGTTGAACGGCTGCAAATTATACTCGTAGGCCACACGGCCCGCTGCCGCATCGATGATGCTCACCGAATTGTTGTAGATGTTGGCAACTGCCAGCGTCTTGCCGTCCGCCGAAACCGAAATCCCCGCGGCCGATGGCAACTGCTTGAAGCCGACGCCGCCCGAATCGAACCCGTTGCTCTTTTCTGAAGCGGGCTTTGCCGGGGCATGCCCCAGTTTTATCGTCGCGGTCAGCGCCCAGCCCGCGCTAGCCTTCGTGTAAGCGTATACCTGGTCATCCACGCCGCCGGACACGTAGAACCTATCCCCGCCCGGCGCGAACGCCAGGCCGGCGAACGTGTCCGCCACCTTGATCACCTGCTTGCACGCCGGTGCCGCCGCATGTGCGCCGGAAACATCGTAGACGAACACGTATTCCGTGGAATTCGCCTCATCCAGCTTGCCCTGTTTGGTGCTCAGATTATTGAACCCGCTCGTCAGCACCAGCAGCGTCCGGCCGTCCGGGCTCAGCGCCGTCTTGATGGCCTGGCCCGCGCGATACGCCGGATGATCGGCAAGGCCGGGGTTGAGGTCCTCAAACACGGCGCCCGGCGCGGCCAGGGGTGTTATGGTTTGGCCGGAGGGCACAAAATTGCCGGCGGCGGCCGGGGGGGCGAAAGCGAAGGCAAGGAGAAAGAGGGATTCTTTCTTAAAAAAAAGAAGCAAAAACCGTTTACCAGCTGGCCGACCGCGCGACACGCCGAAAACCGGCGTATCTGAACGGACAAAAGTTTTTTGGTTCTTTTTTTCAAAAAAGAACATCTTTCTTCCTCTCCACGACAGCAAGCCCATCACCACCGCCACTCCGGCCGCCGCCACATTCAGCCACAGCCTGGCGCTCATGGGAAACCCGTTCGATATTGTTGCAAATCAGCCACAACCATGTCTGATTGAACCCGACCCACGATGTGAGTGGGCATTAAACCTTAACCACACCCCCCAAACGTTGATAGCCTGCAATGGATGCAAGTCTATTCCGCGTGGCAAACCAGCTTGCGCCAACCAGAGGGTGATGAAAAATGAGCAGACCCGGTTGTTGCGTGCCTGATCCATGAGCAAAGTCTGTTTCGGGCCGCAAAATATCTCGGCCTGTGCGAACGATTTTGTTGGACTGTGCATGTGTTCTCTCGGTTAGGCTCTGGCGGCCGTGCCGGGTGGTGCCTTTTCGGTACCTCTTGCCGCATCCACAACAGTCGTTATTGCGTCTTATCGATTTTTTGCACCTCATGCCGCGTTCGGCGGCAAGAGGGGCCGGAGAAACCGCATGTCTCATGATTCAGGCCGTCGCTTCACATGGGCGGCCCTGGCCGTGTGTGCCATCGCCACATGCGCGGGCCTGGCTGGCCCTGCGCTGGCTGATGGTGTTGTCAGAACGCCTTTGTTGGGCAGCAACTTCCCCATTGCCGCCGCCGTCACCGTCAAGGCCGGCTCGGATCTCTATTTCCTCAGCGGTTCGATGGGCCCGAGTGTCGATCCGGCCGCCCCGAAAGGCACGCCGCCGAAATGGGGTGATACGGCCGAGCAGACGTTGAATGCGCTGACCAGCCTGAAGGCCACGCTGGCGCGGCTTGGCCTGGGCATGGGTGACGTTGTGAAGATGAACGTATTCCTGGTGGGCGACCCGGCCCAGGGCGGCAAGATGGATTTCAAGGGGTTGATGGCCGGCTATACGAAGTTCTTCGGCACCAAGGATCAGCCCAACCTGCCCGCGCGCAGTGCCGTGCAGGTGGCGGGCCTGGCCGCGCCTGGCGCGCTGGTGGAAATCGAAGTTATTGCAGCAAAGACACACTGAGCTTCAATTGCTACGAAACGGCATTGAACACCCGCTTTCGTCAGAGTAACGACGACAAAATGTGAAGGCGGCGAACCGATCGGTCCGCGCCCAGCCGAAGGATGATTGCGATGCGAACAAAGATGATGTCGAGTGCCGCGACCGCCGCGGTCCTGGCGCTGATGCTGCCGATAGGGTCTAAGGCGCAGACTGCGCCTTCGCCTGCCACTGTCAGCGCCACCAGCACGGTCGCCGCCCCCGCCGATAGCGGCGCGCCGGCCGAGGAAGTGATCGTTACCGGCACGCGTCAGCAGGGCCGCACCAAGCAGGAAGCGCCGGCACCGGTTGACGTGATCAGCGGCGCCGAGTTGCAGCAAACCGGTGAGCAGAACGTCTTTGATGCGCTGAACAAGGTTCTTCCCTCCTTCGATCTCCCGCCCTTCGGTTTCGATACCGCCGGGCTGGTGCGTTCGGCAAGGTTGCGGGGCTTGAGCCCGGATGATGTCCTGGTGCTGGTGGATGGCAAGCGCCGCCATGTATCCGCCAACATCAATGCGGATATCGGCCCGGTGGGCGGGTCGGATCCGGTCGATCTCGACATGATCCCGCTGAGCCTGATCGATCATATCGAGGTCCTGCGCGATGGCGCGGCCGCGCAATACGGATCGGATGCGATCGCCGGCGTCATCAACATCATTCTCAAGCATAGTGACCATGGCGGCGCGGCCTTCGCACAGGAAGGCGCCACCTATGTCGGCGATGGCTTCACGAACAATCTCGGCGCCAATCAGGGGTTCGCACTCGGCAATGACGGCTTCTTCGATATAGCCGCCGATTACCGCTATCATGACCACACCTCGCGCAGCGGCAATTATCCGAGTGCTGAAAGTGCCGCGACCAGCCAGTTGCCTGCCTATGGCATTGCCCCGGTCAACGTTCCGACGAACGTGAGCCACATCGAAGGCGATCCGCGCTACAACCTGGCAAATATCGGCTATAACGCTGAATACAATACCGGGCTGGCCACCTTGTATTCGTTCGCCACCTACGGCTACCGCCATTCCGAAGCGTTCGAAAATTACCGCGATCCAAATTCGAGCAGTTCCTACGTGCCCGATCCGGGCAAGCCATACCCCAACGCAACCGCCTTCCTGTATTATCCCGATGGTTTCGAGCCGCTCGAGGCGGACAACGAGGACGATTATTCCGGCACTGTCGGCGCCCGCGGCGACATATTGGGTGACTATCACTGGGATCTGAGCACCACCTACGGCGGTGACGTCGACAACCTCTCCACGCTGGATACCATCAACCCGGACTTTCTGCATGAATATGGCTTCTCGCCGACACATGTGCATGCCGGCGAGTATAACGACAGCGAATGGACGACGAATCTCGACCTCAACAAGCCCTTCGACATCCCGTTCTTTGCCAAGCCGCTCAGCATTGCGGTCGGCGGCGAATTCCGCCGCGATACCTACCAGTTGAACGAGGGTGACTACGCATCGCGATACGGCGGCGGCGCTCAGGCCTATCCTGGCTTTACGCCGCAGGATCAGGGCTACTACAGCCGTACGAACGAGGGTGTGTACACCGACTTCGCAACAAATCCGCTGCCGAACTGGCAGATCGATGCCGCCGCGCGCTTCGAGCACTACAGCGACGTCGGCGACACGGAAACCGGCAAGTTCACGACCCGTTATGATTTCTCGCCGCAATTCGGCATTCGCGGCACGATCAGCAACGGCTTCCGCGCCCCGACACTCGCGCAGGAAGGTTTCGCGGCCGTCAACGTCAGCCCAACAAGCGCCGGCGGTCAGTTCCCGGTCGATTCCCCAGCCGCCCGCTATCTTGGGTCGGTTCCCCTCAAGCCCGAGCGTTCGCAAAACTACAGCGCCGGTTTTGTGTCGGAACCTGTCTCAGGCCTGCATGTCGACCTGGACTTCTATAAGATCGACATCCGCGACCAGATCGTGGATTCCGGGCTGATCAGCGGCGCAGGCGCCGTGGAAGCGTTCCAACTCGCGGGAAGCCTCCCGCCCGGGTGCAGCGCAACCTCCGGCTGCTTCCTCTATGCACAGTTCTTCACCAATGGTGTGAACACCCACAACGAAGGCGCTGACTTAACGGTCGACTACAGCGAGCAATTGCCGTTCGGAGGCAAGATAAACTGGCTGCTGGCCGGCAACTTCAACAGCACCACGATCACTCGCCAGGAGGCGTCGGCTCAGTTCACGCCCGACGTGCTGTCCGAAATCAAGGAAGCCACCCCGAAGAGTAAAGTGGTTCTCCAGGCCACGTATATCAACGACCCGTGGCTTGTGGTGGTGCGGGAGACGAGGTTTGGCCAGGTGGCGGAAATCCTCGCGGATGGTAATAGCGGCGGCGTGCCATTCACCTTCAACCGCAATTCTCCGAAATTTATTACCGACCTCGAGATCACCTACAAGATCACCAAGGACATCTCCTTCACCCTTGGCGCTGACAATCTGTTCGATACCTATCCGAACCACACCACCTACGACGCCCGCTACCACAATGCCGAAGAGTACATTGCTTCCGCTCCGTATGGCATCGATGGCGGCGTGTATTACGGCCGGTTGAACATTAAGTGGGGCGGTCCTGCCGCCGAGATCGCGCCGCCGGCCCTGCCGCCTGTTGCCCCACCCCCGGCCCCGGTCGTCGTCCCCGTCCGCACCTACCTCGTCTTCTTCGATTGGGATCGCGCCGACCTCACCGAACGCGCCAAACAAATCGTCGCCGCCGCGGCGCAAGCCTCAACCCACGTGCAAACCACCACCATCGAGGTCAACGGCTACACCGACCTCTCCGGCACGGTGCCCTACAACCAGAAACTCTCCGTGCGCCGCGCCGAAACCGTGAAGACCGAACTCGTGAAAGACGGCGTGCCCGCCAGCGAGATCGATATCCACGGCTACGGCGAATCCCATCCCCTCGTGCCCACCGCCAAAGGCGTGCGCGAACCCCAGAACCGCCGTGTGGAAATCATCCTGAAATAATACTGGCATCAACATCGTAAGGGTGGGGTGCCCTTCGCACCCCACCACGCCTTCCCTCGCGAGCAAGACAAGCGAGAAGGAAGGCGTTCTTTTTTGAAAAAAAGAACCAAAAAACTTTTGCCCTTTGGGTGCCGTGGGCCGGTGCCAACTCGTTATACTGCCCGGCTTACGCTATATTAGCCACCATGTTCACGCATCGGGTGGCAACCGTCACCGACATCCCCGCCCTGCGCGACCTGATGGCCGATGCCATCACCATCCTCCAGCAAGGCTTCCTCTCGCCCGCCCAAATCGCCGCCAGCCGCGCGCTCATGGGCCTCGATACCCAACTCGTCGCGGACGGAACCTATCTCGTTGTGGAACAGCACGGCACGCTCGCCGGATGCGGCGGATGGAGCCGCCGCGCAACCCTCTTCGGCGGCGATCACACCCCCGGCCGCAGCGCCGCCCTGCTCGATCCCGCGCACCACCCCGCGCGCATCCGTGCCATGTACACCGCCCCCGCCTTCGCCCGCCGCGGCGTCGGCCGCCTGGTACTGGCACTGTGCGAGGCACAAGCCGCCGCCGCCGGCTTCACCCGCGCCGAACTCGCCGCCACAATGGCCGGCATCCCCCTCTACACCGCCTGCGGCTACAGCCCCATCGAACCCATCGCCGGCATGCATGATGGCGTGGAAGTTCCCCTGATGCGCATGGGCAAGCAGCTGCAAACGCCTGGCTGAAGCCGAACCCTGGCAACTGAATACAATTGTCCCGCGTTGCGCATGCCTGGTGTGCTAGGTGCGCGGGCAATGACGGCGGTTTCGAAACACGGGGCTAAGGGTTCCCATCCGGGCCGGTTCCGCCGCGTCTGCGAAGCGGCCGCGGTGCTGCTTGCCATCGATGCCGGCCGAGGTCTCTGGCAAGCCGCCGCGCGCCGCCTTCCCGGCGCGCGCGGCACCCGGCAGAATTCTCTGCCGCACGCCGCCGCCGGTGCGCAGGCCAATAGCCCGGCGCACATCGCCCGCCGCGGCTTCAAGCAGATCCTGCTAAGTGTGTTCAACGATATCGGCAACGACCGGGTGATGGCCGAAGCCGCCGCTGTCACGTACTACACGCTGCTGGCCATATTCCCCGCTTTGGCTGCCCTGATATCGCTCTACGGTCTGGTGGCCGATCCTTCCACCATCGCCAGAAGCCTCGATTCGCTCCGCGGGGTGATGCCGGAGGGCGGTTTGCAAATCCTCTCCGACCAGATCCATAGCCTGACGGCCACGCCCAACAAGGCATTGGGCTTCGGCGCGATTGTGGGCCTGGTCATCTCGCTCTGGAGTGCCAACGCCGGCGTCAAATCCCTCTTCGATGCCCTCAATGCCGTCTATGGTGAAAAGGAAACGCGCAGCTTCTTCCACCGCACCTGGCTGTCCATGGCATTCACGCTCGGCGCGCTCGCCTTCGTCATCCTGGCAATGACGGCCGTGGTGGTCATCCCCACCGTGCTCACCTTCGTGGGCTTAGGCACCTTCGGCGATCTGCTGCTCCGGATCGGCCGCTGGCCGGTGCTGATGGTGGCGCTGATGCTGTTCCTGGCGCTCACCTATCGCTTCGGTCCCAGCCGCGCCAAGGCCAAATGGCGCTGGCTGAGCTGGGGCAGCGCGTTCGCCGCCGTCACCTGGATCGTCGCCTCGGCCGGCTTCTCCTGGTATGTCGCCAATTTCGGCAGTTACAACAAAACCTACGGCTCGCTTGGCGCCGCCATTGGTTTCATGACGTGGATCTGGATATCCACCATCATCGTCCTGATCGGCGCGGAGCTGAACGCGGAGCTGGAAAACCAGGCGTAGAAGAAAGCTGTTCTTTTTTGAAAAAAAGAACCAAAAAACTTTTGTCCGTTCAGGTACGCGTCGTGACTGCTGTGGCGGATCGCCGGTGAGGGCGCAGGAATAAAAGTTTTTTGGTTCTTTTTTTCAAAAAAGAACGCCTTCCTACGGGTCAAGGCCCCTGCTTCCTGTCACCGCGGATGCGCCCTATAACCCGTGTCAGATTTCCCGCGGAGTGACACGGCATGGCCGATATTTACGAATTTTCGGCCCGCACGCTCGATGGCACCGAAACAAAGCTGGACTCCTTCCGCGGCAAGGTGCTGCTGATCGTCAACACCGCCAGCAAATGCGGCTTCACCCCCCAATATGCCGGCCTGGAAGAGCTGCAAAAAACCTACGGCCCGCGCGGCTTCGCCGTGCTCGGCTTCCCCTGTGACCAGTTCGGCCATCAGGAACCCGGCAATGAGGCCGAGATCGCCAGTTTCTGCACCACGAAATACGACGTGACGTTCCCCATGTTCTCCAAGATCGAGGTGAACGGCGCCAACGCCCACCCCCTGTGGGCCTGGCTGAAGAAGGAAAAGACCGGCATCCTCGGCGGCGCCATCAAATGGAATTTCACCAAATTCCTCATCAGCCGCACCGGCGAGGTCCTGGAGCGCTTCCCCCCCCTCACCACGCCCAGCGCCCTGGCCCCCAAGGTCGAGTCGGCTCTTGCCGCGTGACCGCTGCGCGGGGCCTTCTTTCTTGAAAGAAAGAAGCAAAGAACTTTTATTCCTTCAGTGACGTCCCTCACGATCGATCTCGAGGCTGTGGCGGCCAATTGGCGAACACTGTGCGCGCGCCACGCCGCACCCACGGCAGCCGTGGTGAAGGCGGATGGTTACGGGCTGGGTGCGGTGCAGGTCGCCACGCGGCTCCACCAGGAGGGGGCGCGGCATTTTTTCGTCGCGCATCTCGAGGAAGGGGCGAAGCTCCGCCCGCACCTTTCCGGCGCCATGATCGCCATCCTCAACGGGTTCTTCCCCGGCCAGGAAGGCCTCTACAGCACGCACAACCTCGCCCCCGTTCTGGGCAACGCCACCGAAATCGCCGCCGCCCGCGCCCATGCGCGCCATATCGGCCGCCCACTTCCGGTGCTGCTCCACATCGATAGCGGCATGAACCGCCTCGGCCTCGCCCCCGCCGAGCTGGACCGCCTTGCCACCCAACCGTCCGATCTCGATGGCCTTAAGATTCTCTACATCATCACCCATCTGGCCAACGCGGAAGACCCGGCCGATCCGCGCAACCTGCACCAGATCTCCCGCTTCCATGCCGCCTGCGCCCGCCTGCCGCCGGCGCCGCGCAGCATCGCCAATTCTTCCGGCATCTTCCTCGGCCCGGACTTCGCCTCCGATCTCGCCCGCCCCGGTGCCGCGCTCTATGGCATCAACCCCACCCCCGGCGCGCCCAACCCCATGCGCCCCGTCATCCGCCTCACCGCCCCGGTGCTGCAAATCCGCCACATCCCGGCCGGCGAGCCGGTTGGCTATAACGCCATCTGGAAAGCTGCCCGCCCCACCCGTGTCGCCACGGTCTGCGTCGGCTATGCCGATGGCTACCACCGCGCCCTTTCCAACCAGGGCGCGGCCGCTTTTGACGGCGCCCGCCTTCCCCTGATAGGGCGTGTCTCCATGGACCTCGCCACCTTCGACGCCACCGATGCCCCAGGCGTGGAGCGCGGCAGCGAACTGGAACTGATCGGCCCCGCCATTCCGCCGGACGAGGTCGCGGAGCGGGCCGGCACGAATGCTTACGAGATTCTCACATCCCTTGGCACGCGTGGCGCGCGTATCTACGGCGCGCTATGACGCCGAGTTGCGAGGGCGAACCATTGTGGATGCCGTTCTGAACCCGGTGGGTGCGCTCGGCCGGGCGGTGCTGGGCTTGCTGGGCGGCGCCGGAAATCTTGCGCTCTTCGCCCTGTCGGGCATCTCCCACGTTGTCCGGCCGCCTTTCTACGCCCGGCTGTTCTGGCGCAGCTTCATCGATTTCGCGTATTTCAGTCTGCCCGTGGTGGCGCTCACCGCCATTTTCTCCGGCATGGTCATCGCGCTGCAATCCTACACCGGCTTCGCCCGCTATGGCGCCACCAGCGCCATCGCCAACATCGTGCTGATCTCGGTGGTGCGGGAACTCGCTCCCGTGCTCGCCGGCCTGATGGTCGCCGGCCGCGTCGGTGCGGCGATGGCCGCCGAGCTCGGCACCATGCGCGTCACCGATCAGATCGATGCTTTGCGCACCCTCTCCACCGACCCGATGAAATACCTCGTCGCCCCCCGCCTGCTGGCCGGCCTGCTCGCCTTGCCCCTGCTGGTGCTGGTGGCCGATATCCTCGGCGTGATGGGCGGTTTTATCGTCGCCACCGCCAAGCTGGGCTTCAACGCCCACACCTATCTGCTGAACTCCTTGAACTTTCTCCAGGTCTCCGATGTCTCCCTCAGCCTGGTCAAGGCCGCGGCCTTCGGCCTGATCGTCTCGCTCATGGGCTGCTATCACGGCTACAACAGCCGCGGCGGCGCGCAGGGCGTGGGCTCGGCCACCACGTCGGCGGTGGTTTCCGCCAGCATCCTGATCCTCGCCTTCGATTACGTTCTGACGGAGCTTTATTTCTCCCGATGAGCCTTGCTCCGGTCACAACCACCTCCACCCATCACTCTGCCGGCACCCCAGCCGTGCCGAAGATACGCATCCGCGGCCTGCGCAAGGCTTTCGGCGACAAGATGGTGCTGAACGGCGTGGATCTGGATGTGATGGCCGGCACCTCCATGGTGGTGATCGGCGGCTCCGGCTCCGGCAAGTCGGTTCTGCTGAAATGCATCCTTGGCATCATCGAGGCGGATTCCGGCACGATCGAAATCGATGGCGAGAACCTGGCCTCGCTCTCGCCCCGTGCCCGCGCGGCCAAGCGGTCGGGCATCGGCATGTTGTTCCAGAACGCCGCCCTGTTCGATAGTCTGCCCGTGTGGGAAAACGTCGCGTTTGGCCTGATGGCCGAAGGGTCAAGCCGGGCGCAGGGCAGGGCATTGTCGATCGACGTGCTCGCCCAGGTGGGCCTCGATGCAGCCGTATGCGATCTCTCGCCCGCCGAGCTTTCCGGCGGCATGCAGAAGCGCGTGGGTCTTGCCCGTGCCATTGCCGCGCATCCGGGCATTCTTTTCTTCGACGAGCCCACCACGGGGCTGGACCCGATCATGGGGGCTGTGATCGACGGGCTGATTGTCGATTGCGTCAAGCGGCTCGGCAGCACGGCCATCGCCATCACGCACGACATGGCCAGTGCGGCCCGCATCGGCGATCAGGCGGCGATGCTGTTCGGCGGCCGCGTTGTGTGGCAAGGGCCAGCCGCGCGGCTTCTTCAGAGCGGCAACGCGCTGGTGGACCAGTTCACCCATGGCAGGCGAGAGGGTCCCATCCAGATGGAATTGCGGAAATAGGCCGGCGGGCTTGCGTTGCTGCGGTGGTTTGGCCTTCCGCCCGCTTCACTTATCGGCTGGGTGCTACGAGGAGATTGGCTGATGCGCAAAGCTTTCGGGTTCGCTCTGGCACTTGCCCTTGCCGCTTGGGTGTCCGGCCCCGGCCGGGCGCAGGGCGATGCGCCCGATGAGGGCGCCGACCAGGTGATCGGTCTGTTCGGCGCCACTTGCCTGCATTTCGCCGGCGATATCGGTGGGTTGCGCGCTTTCCTGCAAGCGCAGGGGGCGCCGCAAATGCCTGCCGCCGCCCGCCAGGCTTTCCTCGCCGGCCGCCCCGGCCAGGTCTTCGATGTCAGCTACCAGTCCACCAAACTTGCGCTGGTCTCGCTGGATGATGGCGGCTGCGAGGCGGTGGCGGACCGTGCCGATCCCGCCCAGGTTGTCTCCCTGTTCACGCAGGAGGCGCAGCAGAACCACGTACCCCTCACGCCGCTGGGCGTTCAGGCCGATCCCAAGCACCGCCCCGGCGTTCAGCTCACCGCCTATGGCCTTACCCTGGCAGGCCGCCCCATGCATATCCTTGTCTCCACAGCCGCCGCTCCTCCGCAGGCGGTGCTGACCCTCGTGCCGCGATGAGTGTCGGCGCGCGCCTCGTGTGCAGCGGCTTCGCCCGGTCGCTGCGTTTCTATACCGACGTGCTTGGCTTCACGACCATGCGCTACGAACCCGAGCGCCGGCGTGCCGAACTGGAGCGCGACGGTGTTTCGATCGAGATCACCGAGTCCGCCGATTCGCTTGCGCCGCTTGAATATCCCTATGGCCGCGGCCTGACCCTGGTGATCTGGACGCAGGAGGCGGAGGCCGTCTACAGCGGCGTTCAGGCCTATGGCGCCCGCCTGCACCGCCCGATGCGCGATGTCTGGCGCGAGGAGGATGGCCTCAAGGTCGGCCACATCGAGTTCGAAGTCATCGACCCCGACGGCTACGCCCTCGCCTTCTGCCAGGCCCTTCCCCCCGCCGGCCGTTCAGTCGGATCAAAAAGCTAAAAGTTCTTTGCTTCTTTCTTTCAAGAAAGAAGACTCTTCCTTCCTTCCTTCCTTACTTACTGCCCCCCCCTTACTGCCCCCCCTTACTGCCCAGTCACCCGCCAGACTGTGTTGCCGAGATCATCCGCGATCAGCAGCGCCCCTGTATGATCGATCGCCAGCCCGACCGGCCGGCCCCTGGCCTGCTGTTGCCCATTGAGGAACCCCGTAACCACATCCTGCGGTTTCCCGCTGGGTGCGCCATTGGTGAAGGGGATGTAGATCACCTTGTAGCCGTTCAGGGGCGTGCGATCCCAGCTGCCATGTTCGCCCACGAAGGCGCCGCCATGATAGGCGGCGGGCAGAGTATTCGCGGTGTAAAACACCAGGCCCAGCGGCGCCACATGTGAGCTCAACGCGTAATCCGGCGCGATGGCGCGCGCCACCAGGTCCGGCCGCTGCGGTTGCACGCGGGGATCCACGTGCTGGCCGTAATAGCTGTAGGGCCAGCCGTAGAACGCGCCATCCTTCACCGATGTCAGGTAATCGGGCACCAGGTTCGGGCCCAGCTCGTCACGCTCGTTCACCACGGCCCAGAGCTTGCCGCTGGTTGGTTCGAATTGCAGGCCGTTGGGGTTGCGCAGGCCGCTGGCGAAGACGCGATAGGCGCCGGTGGCGCGGTCCACTTCCAGAATGTCGGCACGGTTCAGCTCGGCGGCCAGGCCGTTTTCCATGATGTTGCTGTTGGAGCCGACGCCCACGTAGAGCTTCGTGCCATCCGGGCTCGCGACCAGGCTTTTGGTCCAGTGGTGATCGATCGGGCCGCCGGGCAGGGGGGCGAGTTTGGTGCCGGGATCGGTGATGCTCGTCTGTCCGTCTGTGTAAGGATAATGCAGGATCGCGTCGGTATCGGCGACGTAGAGATCGTGCCCGACGAGCGCCACGCCGAAGGGCGAGTGCAGGTGGTCCAGGAACACGGTGCGCATGTCGGCGACACCGGTGCCCTTGGTATCCCGCAGCAGGGTGATGCGGTTGGGGGCGGGGGTGCGGGAGCCGATGATGGCTTCGATCCAGCCCATGATCGCATCCTTGGGGCGGTTGAGCGGCGGCTGCGGGCCGCCGGATTCCACCGCCAGCACATCCCCGTTCGGCAGCACGAACAGTGACCGTGGATGGGAGAGGCCCTGTGCGAAGGCCTGGATTTTCAGCCCGGCCGGCACGGTGGGCGTATCCTGGCCCCAGGCCACATCCGGCGCCACGCGCATCGGCGGCAGCAGATACTGGTGCGGCGCGGGAAGCGGCGGGTTGGGGCCGTATTGCGCGGCCGCATCCATCACCCCCGGTTGCGGGCCGGAGAACGCCCATTCGGCGCCGAGGCCGCACAGGAACGCCACCAGCGCCACGGCCGAGACCAGAAGGCCGCGGCCCCGCGCGGGTGCCACGAACCGGGGATCCAGCACCGGGCGATATAGCCGGGAGATGGCCAGGATCACCAGCACCAGGGCGGAAAGGATCAGCCCGGTGGGCCACACGGCCGTATATCCATCCCGGCTATGCACGAAGGCATTGATGATGGCGAGGCCGAAGGCCAGCACATCGCCCAGCACATGCGGCCATGGCGCCATCAGCACATGGGTGCGCCGTCCGGCCACGATATCCGCCAGCCCCACCAGCCCGGCCACAACACCCATGAGTATGCCCAGGGTGATCAGCCAGATGGAGAACGTCTCCCAGATGATGTTGTACGTGGCGACATAGGCGAGGTCCGTCACCAAGGCGGCGCCGAACAGGGCGATCGGAAATGGCTCCAGCCGAAGATAAAGCGGCCGCCTGGCAAGGATGGGCGGAAGGGGAGACAAAGTCTGGGACATGCGGCACAGGCCTCCTCGGAAGCGCCATCTGGGGGCGCCATCGTATATGCCGCTTCTGACGGTCGCGCCGCCAAAAGGTTTCCCCGCCTGCTCTGCCCGGCCCGCCTATGCGCCAAACTTGACTTGCCCGCCCGGCCGGCCTTACACCCCGCCCATCCGGGCAAACCTGCACCCGGTCCCCGCCTGACGCGGGGGCTACGCCGCTCCGCGAGTGTTCGCGCAGCGGCGCGAACTGTATTGGAGCACACGCACCATGTTCGACGCATTGTCGGACAAATTCACCGGCATCTTCGAGGGCCTCCGCAAGCGCGGGGCGCTGACGGAAGGCGATGTCACGGAGGCCTTGCGCGAGGTTCGCCTCGCCATGCTGGATGCCGACGTCGCGCTGCCGGTGGTGAAGGATTTTATCGCCCGCGTGCGTGATCGGGCGGTCGGCGCCGAGGTGCTGTCGGCGGTTTCCCCTGGCCAGCAGGTGGCCAAGATCGTCAACGATGCGCTGGTGGAGGCGCTGGGCGGTGCTGGCGCCGTTCCCCTCACGCTGAACGCCGTGCCGCCGATCCCCATCCTGATGGTCGGGCTGCAAGGCTCCGGCAAGACCACCACATCCGGCAAGCTCGCCCTGCGGCTGACCAGCCGCGAGCGGAAGAAAGTGTTGCTGGCCAGCCTGGACACCCAGCGGCCCGCCGCCCAGCTACAACTTGCGCAACTGGCGGAGCGCGCGGGCGTGGCCAGCCTGCCGATCGTGCCCGGGCAGACGCCGGTACAGATCGCCCGCCGCGCCATGGAGACCGGCCGGCGCGAAGGCTTCGACGTGGTGATCCTCGACACCGCCGGCCGCCTCTCCATCGACCAGGCGCTGATGAACGAGGTGCGCGAGATCCGCGCGGCCACCAACCCGGTGGAAACCCTGCTCGTGGTGGATGCCATGACCGGGCAGGATGCGGTGCAAACCGCCCGTGCCTTCAACGAAACCGTAGGTGTCACCGGCATCGTTCTCACGCGCATGGATGGCGATGCCCGCGGCGGTGCCGCGCTCTCGATGCGCCAGGTAACCGGCGCGCCCATCAAATTCTCCGGCAGCGGCGAGAAGATCGATGCGCTGGAGGAATTCCACCCCGAGCGTGTCGCCGGCCGTATCCTCGGGCTTGGCGATATCGTCGGCCTGGTCGAGCGTGTTTCGGAAACCGTGGATCAGGACGAGGCGGAGAAACTCGCCCGCAAAATGATGCGCGGCACCTTCACGCTGGAGGATTATGCGGCGCAGCTCAAGCAGATCAGCAAGATGGGGTCCATCAGCTCGATCCTGGGGATGCTGCCGGGCATGGGCGCGATGAAGCAGCAGATCGAAGCGGCCAATATCGATACCACGGTGTTCAAGCGTCAGCAGGCCATCATTGGTTCCATGACGCCGAAGGAACGCCGCGCGCCGGACATCATCAAGGCCAGCCGCAAGAAGCGCATCGCGGCCGGCTCCGGCACCAGCGTGCAGGATGTGAACAAGCTGCTGAAGCAGTTCGACGACATGTCCGTCATGATGAAGCGCGTGGGCAAGCTGGGGCAAAAGGGGCTGATGCGCCAAGGCATCGGCGCGCTGATGCCCCGCGGCGCCCAACCCCGCAACCGCGGCTTTTAACTATTTTCGCAAACCGACAACTGGAAACCGATCTATGAGCCTTAAAATCCGCCTCGCCCGCGCCGGTGCCAAGAAGCGCCCTTATTACCACATCGTGATTGCCGATAGCCGCAGCCCGCGCGATGGCCGCTTCATTGAAAAAGTGGGCAGCTACAACCCGATGCTGCCGGCCGAACACGCCGAGCGCGTGCGCCTGTTCCAGGAACGCATCACGCACTGGCTGAGCGAAGGTGCCGTCGCCACCGATCGCGTCGCCCGCTTCCTCGGCAATGCCGGGCTGATGGCCAAACCCGCCTACGCGGAACAGCCCAAGCAGTCCGCGCCGAAGAAGAAGGCGCAGGACCGCGCCAAGGCCGCCGCGGCGGCGGCCGGCTAATCACCCAAGGTGCGCAATCCCCGCATCCTGATGGGCGTCGTCGGCCGGCCGCACGGTGTGCGCGGGCTTGTGCACGTGCACAGCTACACGGCCGAGCCCGCCGACCTCGCCCGCTACACGCCGCTGCTGGACGATGCCGGCCGCGCCTGGTCGCTGGCCTGGCGTAGCGAGGGCGTGGCGGAATTGCGTGACGCGGCGACCGGGAAACCGGTTGCTGACCGCGCGGATGCGGAGCGGCTGGTCAATACGCGGTTCTACGTGGACCGCGATCGCTTGCCGCCGGCGGATCGGGATGAGTTCTATCTGGCCGATCTCGTGGGCCTCGTGGCGATGGACCAATCCGGCGCGCGCATCGGCGAAGTCGCCGCCGTGCATGATTACGGCGCCGGCACCAGCCTGGAAATCACCCGCACCGGTGCCAACCCCCTGGTGGTGCCGTTCACCCGCGCCGCGGTGCCGGAAATCGACGTGAAAGCCGGCCACCTCACCATCGATCCGCCGGCGGAAATCGAAATGCGCGAGGTGGCCGCATGACCTGGCGCGCCACTATCCTGACCCTGTTTCCGGACATGTTCCCCGGCCCCCTCGGCCAGTCCCTCGCCGGCCGCGCGCTGGCGGCGGGTATCTGGTCGCTGGAGACGCGCGACATCCGCGATGCCGCCATCGATCGCCATCGCACGGTGGACGATACACCCTTCGGCGGCGGCGCCGGCATGGTGATGCGCCCGGATATCGTGGCCGCCGCGATCGCGAATTCCAGCCAGGATGGCAGGCCGCTCATTTATCTCTCGCCGCGCGGCCGCCGGTTCAGCCAGGCGGATGCACATGTCTTCGCGCGGTCGCCCGGGCTGGTGCTGCTCTGCGGCCGATACGAGGGCGTGGATCAGCGGGTGATCGACGCCTCCGGCGCCACGGAAATCAGCGTCGGCGATTACGTGCTCTCCGGTGGCGAATTGCCGGCCATGGTGCTGCTGGATGCGGTGATCCGCCTGCTGCCGGGCGTGATGGGCGCGGCCGACAGCGCCGTCGAAGAAAGCTTTTCCCAGGGGTTGCTCGAATACCCCCATTACACGCGCCCGGCCGAGTGGTGCGGGCGCGCCGTGCCGCCGGTTCTGCTCTCCGGCAACCATGCCGCCATCCACGCCTGGCGCCAGGCGGAGGCCGAGAAAATCACCCGAGATCGCCGCCCGGACCTGTGGGCCGCCTACACGGCCTCCGGCGCCCCCTCATCCATAGCTCAAGAAGGATCACGCCCATGAACATTCTACAGACATTCGAGGCGGAAGAAGTCGCTCGCCTCACCGCCGCCCGCGCCGTGCCCGTGTTCGCCCCCGGTGACACGGTAAAAGTGTCGGTGAAGGTGGTGGAAGGCGAACGCACCCGCGTGCAGGCCTATGAAGGCGTGGTGATCGCCCGCAGCAACAAAGGCCTGAACAGCAATTTCACCGTGCGCAAGATCAGCTACGGCGAGGGCGTGGAGCGCGTGTTCCCCCTCTATTCGCCGCAGATCGCCGAAATCGAAGTGATCCGCCGCGGCGACGTGCGCCGCGCCAAGCTCTATTACCTGCGCGGCCGCCGCGGCAAATCCGCCCGCATCGCCGAAAAGGCCCGCGAACTGCCGAAGGACACCGCGTCCGCTGCGGAGTAGAAAAAGAAGCAATAGTTAAAAGTTCTTTGCTTCTTTCTCTCAAGAAAGAAGAGTCTTCTTTTCTGAAGAAAAGAAGCAAAAGACTTTTACCTATTAGGGGTCGGATAAATGCCACGCACTTTGTTTGATAAGGTTTGGGATTCGCACGTTGTCGAGAAGCTGCCTGATGGCACCTGCGTTCTCTATATCGATCGGCATCTGGTGCATGAGGTGACGTCGCCGCAGGCGTTCGAGGGGCTGCGGCTGGCGGGGCGCGCCGTTCGGCGGCCGGATGCCACCGTGGCCGTGACCGACCATAACGTGCCGACCAGCGACCGCAGCCTGCCGATCGAGGAGCCGGAAAGCCGGTTGCAGATCGAAACCCTTGAGCAGAACGTGAAGGATTTCCACGTTCCCTACATCCCCCTGCGCGATGCGCGCCAGGGCATCGTGCACATCGTCGGCCCCGAGCAGGGCATTTCGCTGCCGGGCATGACAATCGTTTGCGGCGACTCCCACACCTCCACCCACGGCGCGCTGGGTGCCTTCGCGATCGGCATCGGCACCTCGGAAGTGGAGCATGTGCTCGCCACCCAAACCCTGCTGCTGCGGCCTGCGAAGAACATGCTGGTGCGCGTGGATGGCACGCTGCCGCCGGGTGTGAGCGCGAAGGATATCGTGCTCGCCATCATCGGCCGCATCGGCACCGCCGGCGGCACCGGCCACGTGATCGAATATGCCGGCGAGGCGATCCGTGCGCTGGACATGGCCGGGCGCCTGACAATCTGCAACATGTCGATCGAAGCCGGTGCCCGCGCCGGCATGATCGCCCCGGACGAGACCACCTTCGCCTACATCAAGGGCCGCCCCTACGCGCCGCGGGGCGAGGCTTTCGACCACGCCGTCGCCCATTGGCGCACGCTCGCCTCCGACGAAGGCGCGGCCTACGACAAGACCGTGGTGCTGGATGCCGCCGAGATCGCGCCTATGGTCACCTGGGGCACCAGCCCCGAAGCCGTGACCGCCATCACCGGCACGGTGCCGGACCCCGCCGGCGTGGCCGATGACGCCAAGCGCGCCGACATGACGCGCATGCTCGCCTATATGGGGCTGCAACCCGGGCAGGCGCTTGCCGGCACGCCGATCGACGTGGTGTTCATCGGCAGTTGCACCAATTCCCGCATCGAGGATATCCGCGCCGCTGCCGGCGTGGTGCGCGGCCGCCATGTGGCGCCGGGCGTGCGCGCCCTGGTGGTGCCAGGCAGCGGCCTGGTGAAGCTGGCCGCGGAGGCCGAGGGCCTGGACCGTATCCTGATCGAGGCCGGCTTCGAATGGCGTGAACCCGGCTGTTCGATGTGCCTGGGCATGAACCCGGATAAGCTCACCCCCGGCCAGCGCTGCGCCAGCACATCCAACCGCAATTTTGAGGGAAGGCAGGGGCCCGGCGGCCGTACGCATCTGCTCTCCCCCGCCATGGCCGCCGCCGCCGCCGTCACTGGCCGGCTTACCGATGTCAGGGAACTCATCTGATGCGCCCCTTCACCACGCTGACCGGCATCGCCGCCCCGCTGCCCATGGCCAATGTGGATACGGACAAGATCATACCCGGCCGCTTCCTGAAAACCATCAAGCGCACCGGCCTGGGGAAGAACCTGTTCGACACGCTGCGCTACACGCCCCAGGGTGAGGAGCGCCCCGATTTCGTGCTCAACCAGGCGCCATATCGCAGCGCGGAGATCCTGATCGCCCATGAGAATTTCGGCTGCGGATCGTCCCGCGAGCATGCGCCCTGGGCGTTGCTGGATTTTGGCATACGCTGCGTGATCGCGCCCGATTTCGCCGATATCTTCCACGGCAACTGCTTCAAGAACGGTTTGCTGCCCATCGCCCTGCCGCGTGCTGTGTGCGACCAGTTGATGCAGGATGCGCGCCTAGGCGCCAACGCCCGCATTACGGTGGATCTGGAGCGCCAGGTGGTGGTGCGCCCCAACGGCGAGGAAATCCCCTTCACCATAGATCCGCTGCGCCGCCGCATGCTGCTGGAGGGCCTGGACGAGATCGGGCAGACGCTGGAGCACGCCCAGGCCATCGATGCGTTCGAGGCGGGCCGCGCGCAGAGCCAGCCTTGGCTTCCGGCGATAACGACAGTTTAAAGAAAGCACTTCTTTTTTGAAAAAAAGAAGCAAAAAACTTTTGTCCCTTTCGCCTTTCCCACGCGTACGACACGCTGGGCCGGTGCGTACCTAAACGAACAAAAGTTTTTTGGTTCTTTTTTTCAAAAAAGAACATTCTTTCTTACCTATCCGAGGACCCAACCCGATGTCCGCGCGTAAAAATCTGCTTCTGCTGCCTGGCGACGGCATCGGCCCGGAGGTGATGCGCGAGGTCAAGCGCGTGATCGACTGGCTGGGCCGCAAGCGCGGCATCTCCTTCGACATCGAGGAGGATCTGGTCGGCGGCGCCTCGATCGAGGCCCGCGGCACGCCTTTGTCGGCCAGCACTTTGGAACTCGCCCGGTCGGCCGATGCCATCCTGTTCGGCGCGGTCGGCGGCCCGGCCTGGGATCATCTCGGTTTCGCCGGCCGTCCTGAAATCGCCATCCTCACCCTGCGGCGGGAACTGGGGCTGTTCGCCAATCTGCGCCCCGCCATCGTGTATGATCCGCTGGTGAGTTCCAGCACGCTGAAGCCGGAGATCGTGCGCGGGCTGGACATGATGATCGTGCGGGAAAGCACGGGCGGCATCTATTTCGGCGAACCGCGCGGCGTGGAAACATTGCCGGATGGCCAGAAGCGCGGCTTCAATACCGAAGTCTACACCACGCATGAGATCGAACGTGTGGGTCGCGTGGCGTTCGATCTTGCCCGCAAGCGCCAAGGGCGTGTTGCCAGCGTGGAAAAATCCAACGTGATGGAGAGCGGGCTTCTGTGGCGCCAGGTGATGACCACGTTGCGTGAGGCCGAATACCCCGATGTCGCGCTCACCCACGTGCTGGCGGATAATTGTGCCATGCAGATGGTGCGCAATCCGCTACAGTTCGATGTGATCGTGACCACCAACCTGTTCGGCGACCTGCTTTCCGATCTCGCCTCGATGCTCACCGGCAGCCTTGGCATGCTGCCCTCCGCCACGCTGGGTGCGGTGCGCGAGGATGGCAAGCGCCATGCGCTGTATGAGCCGATCCATGGCAGCGCGCCCGACATCGCCGGCCGCGGCATTGCCAATCCGCTGGCGCAGATCCTCAGTTTCGCGCTGCTGTTGCGCTATTCCTTCGACATGGACGGTATTGCGACCGAGATCGAGGCCGCCGTTGTGCGGGCGCTGCGCAACGGGTTGCGCACCGCCGACATCATGGCGCCCGGCGCTGCCCGGGTGGGCACTGGCGTGATGGGCGAAGCCGTGCTGCGGGAGCTGGAGAAGGCGCCGAGCTGACCCCGGGGGCCAGGGGTTGCGGCCAGAAGCGGCGTGGGCTACATCCCGCGCCTCGCGGCACCCGTAGCTCAATTGGATAGAGCACCAGACTACGAATCTGGGGGTTGGAGGTTCGAGTCCTTCCGGGTGCGCCAAGCAGAAAAGACAGTCCTTCTTTTTTGAAAAAAAGAGGCAAAAAACTTTTATGCTCGGGCGCGTCCCCTAGGGCAAGGCGCGCAAGCTTCCTAGCGGGGCGATTTCATCCTATGTGATGAACCATGACTGACACGCCGCTAAGCCTTATCCGCAACTTCTCGATCATCGCCCATATCGACCACGGCAAGTCCACACTCGCGGACCGGCTGATCCAGGCCTGCGGCGGCCTTACCGACCGGGAAATGACCGCCCAGGTGCTGGACAACATGGAGCTGGAGAAGGAACGCGGCATTACCATAAAGGCGCAAACCGTGCGCCTCGCCTACAAGGCGAAGGACGGGCAAACCTACCAGTTGAACCTGATGGATACGCCCGGCCACGTGGACTTCGCCTACGAAGTCAGCCGCAGCCTCGCCGCCTGCGAAGGCAGCCTGCTGGTGGTGGATGCCAGCCAGGGCGTGGAAGCCCAAACCCTGGCCAACGTGTATCAGGCCATCGACGCCGCCCACGAAATCGTGCCCGTGCTGAACAAGATAGACCTGCCGGCCGCCGAGCCGGACAAGGTGAAGCAGCAGATCGAGGACGTGATCGGCCTGCCCGCCGACGACGCGGTGATGATCAGCGCCAAAACCGGCCTGAATATCGAAGGCGTGCTGGAAGCCCTCGTCACGCGCCTGCCCCCGCCCACCGGCAATGCCAACGCGCCACTGAAGGCGCTGCTGGTGGATAGCTGGTATGACCAGTACCTCGGCGTGGTGATCCTGGTGCGCATCAAGGATGGCCGCCTCAAACGCGGCCAGAAAATCCGCATGATGGCCAACGGCCACGCCTACGTGGTGGAACAATGCGGCGTCTTCACCCCCAAAATGATCGCAACCGACGATCTCGGCCCCGGCGAAATGGGCTACATCACCGCGGCGATGAAAACCGTCGCCGACTGCAACGTGGGCGACACCATCACCGACGACCGAACCCCGGCCGATGCCGCACTGCCCGGCTTCAAGCCATCCATCCCCGTGGTATGGTGCGGCCTGTATCCCGTGGATGCCGACGATTTCGAAAAACTGCGTGAATCCTTAGGAAAACTCCGTCTCAACGACGCGAGCTTTCATTATGAGGCGGAAACCTCCGCGGCGCTCGGCTTCGGCTATCGCTGCGGTTTCCTTGGCCTGCTGCATCTCGAGATTATACAGGAACGCCTCTCGCGTGAGTTCGATCTCGATCTGATCGCAACAGCCCCTTCCGTGGTCTATAAGCTTCACAAGACCAACGGCGAGGCGATGGAGCTGCACAACCCGGCCGACATGCCGGATGGCAGCGTGATCGACCATATCGAGGAACCCTGGATACGCGCCACCATCATGGTGCCCGACGATTATCTCGGCAACGTTCTGACGCTGTGCAACGAACGCCGCGGCCGCCAGGTGGATCTCACCTATGTCGGCAACCGCGCCATGGCCGTGTATATGCTGCCGCTGAACGAAGTGGTGTTCGATTTCTACGATCGCCTGAAAAGCATTTCGCGCGGCTACGCCAGTTTCGATTACGCGATGGATTCGTATGAGGAAAGCGATCTCGTGCGAATCTCCATCCTGGTCAACGCCGATCCCGTCGATGCGCTCAGCTTCATCGCCCACCGGTCGGTGGCCGAAACCCGCGGCCGTTCCATCTGCGCCAAGCTGAAGGATCTGATTCCCCGCCAGCTTTTCAAGATCGCCATCCAGGCCAGCATCGGCAGCCGCATCATCGCCCGCGAAACCCTGGGCGCCCTGAGCAAGGACGTCACCGCCAAATGCTACGGCGGCGATATCAGCCGCAAGCGGAAACTTCTTGAAAAGCAAAAGGAAGGCAAGAAACGCATGCGCCAGTTCGGCAAAGTGGAAATCCCCCAGAGCGCGTTCCTTGCCGCCCTGAAAATGGATGCTTGAGTCATAAAAGTTTTTTGCTTCTTTTTTTCAAAAAAGAAGAGTCTTTTTTCTTTTTGTTCTTTTTTTGAAAAAAAGAACCAAAAAACTTTGACCTGTTTGCGCCCGTGGTCCCCCGCCTGTGTCGTCTTGCAAGCCAACATCCCAGGCCCTAGTTTGCCGCCGCGGGAAGGATGGCCGAGCGGCTTAAGGCGCACGCTTGGAAAGCGTGTGTGCGTGAAAGCGTACCGTGGGTTCGAATCCCACTCCTTCCGCCAGCCAAGGTGGCGATGGGGTTTGAAAATCATTCTATCCAGGCGGTGACCTCGGCGCCCAGAAGGGCGCATTTCAGGGCTAGGTCGGCGTAGGCCTCGGCGGCTGGCAAGGCAGGTTCGAAGCCACCGGCGCCGGTGATGGTGGCGCGGGGCAGGTAGAGGGCAAAGCCGTGCGGATCGTGGCGGCGGGAGGCGTGCGGAGTGTCCGCGCTGCGGGAAAGTGAGCCGCCGAGATGAACGTGGCGCTCACCAGGATCGGGCGCGGGCCACGCCCACGGGCCGCTCTCGGCTGCCTGGTCGAGAAAACAGATCGTGGGGGCCCGCGCATCCAGAACAAGCTGGTTCAGCGCATGGCCGGTCAGCCCGCCCGGAGCCCGCGCATAACGCAAGCCGGGGCAGGCCCGCGGCAGCAAAGCGGTGCGCGGGTCCACCCCATCATCGGCCAGGATCACTTCGATGGGCGAGCTGTCCGCCAGCGATTGCAGTGCCGAAAACCAACTGAGCGTGGTGCTGATTCGCCCCGAGGCCGCCATGATCACGCTCACCGCGGGCCTGGCCGAAAGTGCCAGGCGTGCCAGGCGCCGTGCCAGCGAAGCTGTCTCGTTGCCGATCGCGGCACCTCCCCTCGGATCAAGCAGTTCCCGCCCTAGCGCGCCCAGGTGCTGGCGCAGGCGGGTTGCCGAACTGGGCGCGGTTTGGGCCGGCGCGCGCTGCAATTGGCTGCGGTCCAGCGCGCTCAAACGGTCCTCGATCGGTTGCGCGACGGAGTCCTCGAACAGCACAACCCGGCCGAAGACAATGCCGCTGTCGCGTTCGCGTGCCTCCACCACGCATGTGGCGGGCCCGCGCAGCGGCACCGGCAAGGTCACACTGAAGCCGTGCATGCCGTCGCCGATGCCCTGCAAAATCTGCCGCGCCACGGTGGCCGATACCGGCTGTGCATCGACCAGGATCTCCACCTCGGCGCGCGCACCCGGCTGCTCGGGCAGCCGGCACCAGCCGCTGACGCTGCCCGGGGGCTCAACCAGCAACGCGCCCTCCACCAGCCTCGGCTGCGGCGACATCGGCTTAGGCGGAAGCTGAAAAGATCAGGTTGAACGGCCCCAGATAGCCGAACTCCTCCGACCAGAACAGATGCGCCGCGGCGGAGTCAAACCCCGCGCGTTCGATCTGTTCCAGGATGTCCCAGCCCAGCACACCGGCCTGGCCCGCGCGAGGCGGTCGCGATTGCGCCGCTGCGGCATCGAACGGCGCGGTAAACACCAGTTTGCCGCCAGGCATCAGCGCGCCGCGCATCGTTTCCAGCACTGCCTGCAGCATCGGTTCGGCATGGAGATGCTCGCTGGAGACGATCAGATGATAGGAAGCCGCCGGCATCTCCCGTGCCGCCAGGCCGCGGGCCGATCGCTGGCGCGTGATCATCCCCGCCACGCGCGCCGCGATATGCGACTCGATGGACTGCGACGCCCCCAGCACCAGAACGCGCATCCAGGGCAGCAGGCCGCTTTCCGTTTCAATCACCTGCAGCATCGCGCGGAAGCGGGCGTTGAGCTGTTGGGGGCAGCCGCAAACCTGCTGCTCCCGCCAATTGGGTTCCGCGATGTCCGTGTGCGGCGCAGCATCGGGGATAACGGTGGAAAACCGGGTTTGTCTTATGCAGACACCGCACGTCCCGGGTACCACATGGATATTCTCGGCAGCGGCACGAACCAGTGAAACCTCGTAGGCGTATCTGGCGTTGAGGGTATCTTGATTACTGCTGACAAAATCGTGAAATGCCGCGGCACTGGCAAACGTGGCGAAGGGGAAATGGAAGGAGCTCTCCACGTCAATGCACCGCATGCGAAACACCTTGCGTGAAGTGTGGCAAACTAGAAAAAATCATGTTGGTGCACGCAGCATGGTTTACATCCGCCATGGGAACGGCTTCTATGGCCTGGCGCTTCACGATGCTGTGAGTGCGGGTATACAGGGGTGGACAACGTCTTTTCAGCCGGAACGCAAGGCGCGAAGCTCTTGGCAAATCCAAGCCATGGCAGGCCGTCGCAAAAAGCTAGGCCACAAACCAATTTTGATTTTCCTCGCCAGAGAAGGAAGTGTGTTCGGCGGTGGTAGATCAGGCTCGCGCCTGCACCCCGTAGGTAGATTCCGAAGCTTGCCGTCACGTGGCGTCCCGGTATGTGCTTCCACCCCCTCTGACTGGGTCTTCCGCGGAGGCTACAGCAGGAAACGTATGCGCAAGATGGTTTTGGGCAAACGCGATTGCGGGCTTGTGGGCTGATGCGGCTGGCGGGACTCAAACGCACGCTGGACGACGCCGACATGCCGGCCACGCACCGCAGGCGCCTGATCGCGCCGCTGCTGGGCGGGCGCACGATCGCTGAATGGGATTTGCCCGGCGGTCAGCAGCACGGCCGCGATATCGCCCTGCATCTTACCCCTCTGCGCGGTGAGGAGGCGGTGGCGCAGGCTGAGGCAATGCTCGCCACGCTGGCGCCCGGCGGCATTGCCGTGGTGGTCAGCCTGGATGTTCTGGCACCCTCCGTGCTGCGCCGCTTGGCACCGCACCACGCCCATTACATTCAGCGCGCGATTGCCGGTTCGCTGATGCGGCATGCGGAATTCGATCAGGCGCGGATCGCGGTGTTACGCGATGGCCCGATACCGCGGGACATCGCGCATCTCTATGTGTTCGCCCAGGCGCCGGTACCGCCGCTCGAGACGGGCGTGCTGGAACGCGCGGCCCCCCCCGCACAGCCTGCCACGGCCGGGATCACGCGCGGCCACAGGCCAGCCCCCCCGCAGCGTGGCGAGGAAGGCCGTGCCGCTGGCCTCGCCCACCGCCTCCTGGCGCAGGAGGATCGCCTGCTGCGCCTGCAAGCGGAACGCGCGCGCGCGGCGCCGGAGCGCGCGCGGGCCACCCACACATGGTTCGATCCCCCGCCCCACCGCTTCCCCTGGCGATTGGCCGAACACCCCGGCCTGCCCGACTCGCCCGATCCGTACGATCGCCGCGTGGATGATCCGGTCATTCGGGCCGCCCAGCGCGGCGAGGCCTTTTTCGATCGCTTTGCCCTGCGCGACCAAGCCCCGGACATCGCCGGCGCGCTCGCCATGCTCGCCGCTATGCCCTGCCAACTTGCGCCCGCCGGTGATACGCCCGATGTCTCCATCGTCATCCCCGTCTATGGCCAGATCGCCTACACGCTGAACTGCCTCGACAGCCTGTTTACCCATCGCTCGCGCTTTAGCGCGGAGGTGATCGTGGTGGACGATGCCTCGCCGGACGGCAGCGGCGCGCTGTTGGCCGGGCTGCCGCAGCCGCGCACGCTGCTGCAACAAACCAACCGTGGTTTCATCGGCAGCTGCAATATCGGTGCGCAGGCGGCGCGCGGCACCTGGCTGGTGATGCTGAACAACGATACACGGGTGGTGGATGGCTGGCTTGATGCGCTGATCGGCAGCTTCGCGCGATTCCCCAAGGCGGGCCTGGTCGGTTCGAAGATGCTGTATCCGGATGGCAGCCTGCAGGAAGCCGGCGGCATCATCTGGCGTGATGGCAGCGCCTGGAACTACGGCCGCAACGACGATCCCAATCGCCCGCATTACGCCTATGCGCGCCAGGTGGATTACATCTCCGGCTGCTCCATCGCCATCCGCAGAGACACCTGGACAACGCTCGGCGGTTTCGATCCGCGCTACACCCCGGCCTATTGCGAGGATGCCGACCTCTGCCTGCGGGTTGCCGACAGCGGCCAGCAGGTGTGGTTCCAGCCGCAATCCCGCATCGTGCATTACGAAGGCAAGACATCCGGCACCGATCTCTCCAGCAATGTGAAGAGCTATCAGGTGCTCAATACCAAGAAGTTGTTCCTGCGCTGGCGCAATCGCCTGGCGGCGCACCGGCCGAGCGGCGAGGCGCCCTACGCCGAGAAATCCCGCGCCACCAAGATGCGCATGCTGGTGATCGATGCCTCCACCCCCACGCCGGACCAGGATGCCGGCTCGCTGCAAACGGTGCTGGGGCTGCAATCCTGCCGCAGCCTGGGCTACGGCACGGTCTTCATGCCGCAGGACAATTTTCTGTTTCAGCCCGGCTATACCACGGATCTTCAGGAAGACGGCATAGAGTGCACCTACGCCCCCTATGATATGAACGCGCAAGCCTATCTGCGCACCTACGGCCGGTTGTTCGATGTGGTCATGGTCTATCGCGTCACGGTGCTGGAACGAACGCTGCCGCATATCCTCGAGCATGCGCCCCAGGCCGCCATCCTTTTTCACGTCGCCGATCTGCACTTTCTGCGCATGCAGCGTCAGGCGGCGCTCACCAGCGATGCCGCCCTGGCCACGGAGGCGGAAGCATTGCGCGAGCGGGAACTGGCCGCCGTTCGCGCCGCCCACTGCACCATCACCCATTCCCGTGTGGAGGCGGCCATGCTGGCCGAGCTGGTGCCGGGCGCGCCGGTGGCCACCTGGCCGCTGATGTCCAAATGCTTCGGCACGGCCAAGGGGTTCGCAGACAGAAGCGGCGTGCTGTTCCTCGGCGGCTACCGGCATCCGCCCAACGTGGATGCGGTGCAGTATTTCACCGCCGACATCCTGCCCAAGCTGCTGCGCGCCGAGAAGCACCTGCGCTTCATCGTCGCCGGTGCCAACCCCACCGCCGAGGTGGCGGCACTGGCGGGCAAGCATGTCGAGGTCACCGGCCAGATCGCCGACTTGCAGGATGTGATGGACCGCGCGCGCGTCTTCGTGTGTCCGCTGCGGGTTGGCGCCGGTGTGAAGGGCAAGATCATGACCGCGCTGGCCTACGGCATCCCGGTCGTCACCACCTCGGTTGGCATCGAAGGCAGCGGCCTGGAGCCGGATGTGCACGTGCTGCTGGCCGACGACGCGAAATCCTTCGCCCGGCAGACGCTTCGCCTCTATCGCGATCCCGCCTTGTGGCAGCGTCTCTCCTCCGCCGGCCTTGCCGTCATGCGGCGCGATTACTCGCCCGAGGGCGGCGCGGGGTTTCTCTCGGCCGCCATCGACCTTGCCTGGGAACACAAACTGGGAGTGCGGGCCGCATGCGTATCGCAGTAGCAGAGACCTCCGCCCGCAGCATCCGGGGGGCCCCCGTGCATGGGGAGATCGACGTGGTGGAGCCGAACGGCACCATACGCGGATGGTGCGCGGCCACTCTGCCGCCCTTCGGCCCCCGCCGTGTATCCGTGCTGCTCGGCAACACGCCGGCGCTCATCGGCCTGCCCTGCGACGTGTTCCGCGACGATCTTCTGCTCGCCGGCGTGGGTGACGGGCGGCACGGTTTCTGCGCCGACCTGCCGCCCGACCTGATCGTGCCGGGCCGCATGGACCTGGTGCGCCTGATCGATGAGGATACCGGTACCCCGGTCGGCGAAGCCACGCAGGTGCGCTGGGCGGGCGCCGCCATTCCCCCACCCGCGCTGCAATCCTATATCGACGGCATCCACGCCGACGGCCTGGTGGCCGGATGGTGCTGGGACCCCGCCGATCCGGACCGCCGCGTCGTGCTCGATGTGCTGGCGAACGGCATTCACGCCGGCACCACGGTTGCCGGCCTGTTCCGCGAGGATCTGCTGGCCGCCGGCAAGGGCAGCGGACGCTGCGCGTTCAGCTTCTTCCTGCCCTGGAATCTGATCGCGACCTCCGCCAGGGTCGATGTCATTTTGCAGGACAGCCAGACCGGGCTTCCCATCGGCCAGACCGTCACCTTGCGCCGCCCGCTTCTGGTCAGTGCCGAGCGTCGCATCGATAGCCTGGAGCGGCAACTGAAGCTTCTGCAAGGGGAGCTCAAGGCGGCCGAGGCACGGCAAGAAGCGGCCGAGGATGCGCGCAACACCTCCGATCTGTTCAGGCTCGTGGCATCCTTCTTCCAGGATCTGGCCGATGGCAAGCCGCGCGGGCCCATGATCGGGCTCAAAGCCCGGCTGGAGGAAACCGCTTCACGGTTCCCGCTGGTGCCGCTGGCGATGCCCAGCAACCCCGTGGCGACAATCCTGCTGCTGCCGGATGGCAGGATCGACCGACTGCATGCCTGCTGCGCCGCGCTGCATCGTGCCGGCGCCGATCTTTCGGCACGCATCGTCGTGCTGGAAAGCCAGCACCTGGAGCTGGACGACGTGACGCTGATCCACGCCGCGGTGCGCAACCTGCAAACCCACCGCATCAGGCCGGATGAAACGATCAATGATGCCCTCGGCGCCATCGATACACCCTATGTGGCGCTGCTGCCGGCGCAGATCGCCGTGGCCTGGGGCTGGCTGGATCGGCTGGTGGCACTTCTGGAGGCCGACCAGGGCCTGGCCATCGCAACCGGCGCGCTGTCACTCGCCGGCGATCCGCCCGTCCCGCTGCTGCTCGCGGCCGACGCGACCAACGGCTTGCAACTGGCCCAGGACGATCAAGCCGATGCGGTGGATTCGCTGGGCATCGTCTTGCGCCGGCAGAGCCTGGTGTCGCTCGGCGGGCTGGATCTCAGCTTCGAAGGTCTGGCCAGCCAGATACTCGATCTCTGCCTTCGGCTGCGCGCCTCCGGCCTGCGTATCGGCACGGATAAGGAGGCGCTGGGCTACACAGCCGACTCGCTCGCGCCGCTGCTGGACGAGGCTGGCGTGGAGGATCTCAGGCGGCTGCGCATCGCCTGTTCGGCGCTGGCGGCCTCGCGCGAGGCAGCAAGCCGCCGCGCCGATGCGCAACCCGCGCCTTCCATACCGGTCCGCCGTGCCGGCCGGGTGAACAAGCTTGCAGGATAGTACCGCGCGACGGTTCGGGGGTGGCAGGCTTGATCGCCAACCCCGGCCATGGGCGAGGCGGCGTCAGGCCAAGGGCGGCATCGCAGCACAGCGCGGCCGGGAATGTCGATGCGACGCTTGGGGATTGAACCGTCTCCCTGAGGGGGATTTGTGAGGGGACGCAATGCCGAACCTGCCGCCACAGTTCATGGGTGCTTTCGTCGTCGTCGCCCTGGCGGCGGCACTCTGCCTGGGCTCGTTCGCCGTGCTGCATGAATGGCGCTTCAAGCAGCTCCGCTGGCGCCAGCTGACAGTCCATAATTGCCGCCGCTATCTTCTCGCCAGGGGATGGCGCGATGCCGGCGGCGACCAGGTGGCACGGCTGGACAAGCCACCGTTCTCAATCGTCCTCACCTGCATCCTGGATGATCCGGCCACCGCGAGCGCCGTGGAGCAGGCCGCCACCGGCCAGTCGCGCGACGGACGTCAATCGGTGGTTCTGGTACCTGGCGCCATCGCGCCGGACGTGGTGGAGAAGATGCACGGCCGGGGGATCATTGTGGCGCAATACCGGCGCCTGGCCTCACTGGAAATGATCCTGCGCGAGCACGCGACGACTTTTGCGCAATCGCGTGCATCGGAAAGCCGCATGCGTGCGGAGCCGGCCTTCCCGCCCTCTCCCGCCCCGCTGCGCGCCGCCAACGATTCCGCCGCCCCGGCCGGGCACGCCGTGATGATTGCCGAGACCGATCACGTTCAGTGCACACTGCGCGATCATGGCACCGATACGCTGGTGATCGCCTTCAACGATTCATGGCAGGTTGGCGCGTCGGGCCGGCTGCGCACCGGTCCGCCTGCCGAGAACCCCGGCTTCAGCGTTCTCGATATCACCACCCGCGCGCCAAACTGGTTTCCGGCCGACGACATGGCCGCGGTGATCCCGGCCGCGCTCACGCATCTGGCGGGAAGGTTCCCCCGGCGCGTAACCTTGGGGTTCAGCCAGGGCGGCTATGGCGCCATCAAGTTCAGCCGCGTGCTGGAAGCCACCACCACGATCGCCTTCTCGCCGCAGCTTTCGATCGATCCGCGGGTGGTGGGCAGCGGCCGCTTCGCCAGCTATTTCAGTTACGATCTTAATGCCGGCATGGCCATCACCGCCTCGGACTGTCTCTGTGCCGCCTATGTTTTCTACGATCCCTATGATGACCAGGATCGCCGGCATGTTGAGGATATCGGCAAGCTCGTCTCCGTCATTGCGATCAAGGTGCCGTTTTCCGGCCATGCCACCTCCCGCCTGTTCGCGGCACCCGAGCGGCTGCGGGCGATCGTGCAGGGCTGCCAATATGGCGATGTCGCCGCCATGCAGCGCCTGGTGGCCGGGCTGCGCCACAGCATGCCTGGGCGCGCCATGGCGATGGCGATGCATCTGGCATCCCTGCGCCCGGCGCTCGCCATCCGCATCTGCGAGGCCTATCGCGCCACCTGGAGCGTGGCGCAGCAGGTTGCGGTCTACTACCGGGTTGCCATCGGCGGAGAGCCTCAGGTGGCGCTCCCCTGGTTCGAGAACCTCGCCACCTTCCATCCGGACAATGCGGAGGTTCAAGGCGGCGCTGCCTTGGTCGCCATCGAGGCCGGCAAGCCCGAGGATGCGTCCCGGTTCATCGAGCGGGCGCGGGCGCTCAATCCCAGCAGTGTCAAATGGAGCCACGTCGAATCCCGCGTGCGAAAGCTCCACATGAAGGGCTGACCAAGGATGTTCCTTCTTGAAAAAAAGAACCAAGAACCTTTCGGCAGGTGGCGTACGCCGCAGGGGAGTCGCGCCACAATAGTTAAAAGTCTTTTGCTTCTTTTCTTCAGAAAAGAAGACCTTCCTTGCCCACGATCTCTTCTCCGGAAGATAGAAGCAAAGACCGGTCCCGCATGAAGCTCTCCATTTTCGGCCGTCACCCGATTCCGCAAGGCGGCTTCAATGGCGTGATGAGCCTGTTCGAGGCCGTCGAGTTCTCCAGGCTCGGCTATGAGACCTCGTTGCTGATACCGTTCGACGACGCTGCGGCCCTGAGCCTGTTTCTGGAGCAGCACCGGTTGCAGTCACTGGATGACCTGCCGCGTTTCGGCGGCCATTACGACATCCTGCCGGTGTTTCCCGATGGCGAGAATTTCGCGCCGTGCGACGTGCTCGTCTATCAATCCTACTTCCCGCAGGATTGGGAAAAATACCACGCCCTGTGCCGCCGGCAGGCGAGGATGACCACCAAGAACTTTCCCAAGTTCGTCCCGTCGGCGGAGCGGCTGTTCCAGCCGAGCGTGATCGGCCAGTTCCGGCAGTTCGATCTGGTAGCCTGCGCCCTTCAGGAAGATGTCGATCTGATATCAAGCCATCCGGAATTTTCCAGCCGCTTTGCCGGCTGCTTCGTCTATGCCCCGCGCGGCGCATCGCCTGAATTGCTGCATCCGGGCTATAAGGCCGGCCTGCCGCCGACGATCGGTCTGGATGTGCCGAATACGCCGAATATGCGGAGCCTGGAGCATTATTTCGAACCGATCGAGGCCCTCAAGCGCGACTATCCCGACCTGCAGATTGTCAGCATAGGCCGTGATGTTCCGCTGCGCGGCGCCACGCGCATACCGTTTGGCCGTTTCGATCGGATATACGAACAATTTTTCAATAAAATTCATCTCTACTGCACCATAAACTACGAACATAGTCCGCCCCATCTACAGGCATCCGTGCAGCAGGAGGTTCCATCCTGGAGCCGCAAGGCGATTTACGAGGTCCAGAACATCGAATGCCAGATGAGCGGTGCCGCGATCATCGGCCATCGCGACAATATCATTGCCGAACTCTACCAGCCCGGCCGCACCGGCCTGAACTTCACCGATTTCGATGATCCTGCGCAGATCTACCGTGTTCTGAAATATGGGATCGACAATCGCGGTCACCTCGGCGAGCAGGCGCGGGCTTTTGCCGAGGCGAACTTCGCCTGGTCCCGCTGCATCCGCCTCTGGAGCAACGGGATCCAGGCGCTGGCCGCCGCGCGCGCGCGGGCCGCCGCCATGGCTTCGTCACCGTCCTCATCGCCTCCGGCTGTCACAAACCCGTCCTGCCCGCCCCCCTCTTCGTCTTCTCCGCCCTCTGCTCCCCGGCCCTCAGCTCCCCCGCCCTCAGCTTCCCCGCCTTCAGCTTCCCCGCCTTCAGCTTCCCCGCCTTCAGCTCCCGCGGCCTCGGCTCCCCCAACCCCAGCTCCCCCGGCCAAGCCGGAGGCATCGCCCGAAGAGCTGCGCCGCAAGGATCTCGATGTGCTGATCCGGGTCGGCCAGAAATTCAAATGGGCCAAGGATGAGGAGCGCAGGCGCCTCGAACAGCACGGCATCAACCTGGTGCGTACGGACTTTTATGCCGATACACCAACGCTGGCCGATATCGACTCCTCCTTCGAATATGCCGGCGCCTCCAGCCTGGCCGATACGCCCGCCATCTTTGATGATCCGGCCATCTTCGATACGGATGCCATCATTGCGCACAGCACCAGCCTGTTGGGCCACGCCGCGGGATTCGACCCGCCGGCGGATGCCGCCGCCGCTGACGGACAATTCTTTTGGAGCAATACGCAATTCTCCGGAACCGACGCGGTGCTGCTGTATAGCCACGTGATCAGAAACAGGCCGCAAACGGTCATCGAGATCGGCTCGGGCTACAGCTCCCTGGTCACACACCGCGCGCTGACGGAGAACGGCACCGGCCGCCTGGTGTGCATCGATCCCGAGCCGCGCACGGATATTACCAACCTGGCTGATATCGAATTCATCAGGAGCCCCATTCAGCTCGTGGATATCCAGCTTCTGGTGAGTATGCTCAAGCCCGGCGACATCGTGTTCTACGACGGATCACACACCGTCAAGACCGGCAGCGACGCGGTATTCTTCTATCTGAAAATTCTTCCCTACCTGCCCTCGGGTGTGCTTGTTCATGCGCACGATGTTCGCCTGCCATACCCAAGGAACAAGAAAGCCCTTACCGAATCGAAGCTTTACTGGGGAGAGGGCTATCTGCTGATGGCGCATCTGCACAACACGGCCCGCTACCGGGTGCTGGTGGGATCGGAATTTCTCATCAGGCGCGCGCCACGCGTGGCAGCCTCACTGATGCATGGCCGGCACCCGGGCGGGGGTGTGAGCCTGTGGTACGAAATCAAATGAGAACAGGCAAGGGAAGGGCTTCTTTCTTAAGAAAAAGAAGCAAGAAGTTTTTTTCCCGTTCAGGCAAGATTTCCCGTGGGCGTAACAGCGCAGGCGCGCGTACCAGGGTGAGAGAAGCGGCGGTTGGTACCAGTCTTTGTGTCGATAGCGGAGTTACCATGAACGACTATGCCGAACGCGTCGCCCAGCAGATCGCCCAGTATGCCGAAAACACCGCAGCCATGCACGACCTGCCGGATTCGTTCCATTTCTGGTCGCACTCCTATATCCGTCCCGGCCTGCTGGATGTCTTTGGCGTAGAGAGCGTGGCGGATTTCTATATTGAGGGATACCGTCGTTCCGCGGCGGGATCAGCGCAGTCGACAAAGACGATCCTGAGCCTGGGCTGCGGCGACGGCTGGCTGGAAACCGAGATCGCGCAGCGGCTGCTCGCCGAGGGCATCAAGGACTTTCGTATCGTCGGCGCGGACATATCGCGCGATCTTCTGGCCCGGTTCGAGGAGAAGATCCGGCAGACGAATCTTGGCGAATGGCTGAACCCGATGCATCTCGACCTTAATGCGTCAGACCTGACAGGCCCATGGACGATGGTGATGGCCAATCACTCGTTGCATCACTTTGTTGAGCTGGAACGCATATTCGATTATTGTCTTTCCACGCTGGAGCCGGCCGGCCTGTTCGTTACCAACGACATGATCGGGCGAAACGGCCATATGCGGTGGCCGGAGGCCCGGCTGATCCTGGACTCCCTATGGCCGCTACTGAGCGTGGAACAGAAATACCATGTGCAGTTGCGCCGGTATAGCGAAACGTTTATCGACCATGACTGCTCCGGGGAGGGATTCGAAGGCATACGCTCGCAGGATGTCCTGCCGCTATTGCTGGAGCGCTTCTACCCGGTAGCCTTTCTTGGCGCCGGCGGCTTTGTCGATATCCTCGTTGATCGCGGCTACGGCCATGGCTTCGACATGAAGCGCACGGAGCACGCGGCCTTAGTGCGTTTCCTCTCCGATCTGAACGAGATTCTGCTCGATTCGGACATGGTCAAGCCCACCATCATGTTCGGCTATTTCGGCATGCAGGACCAGCCGGAGCGATGCTTCAAGGACCGCTCAGCCCGCCGCAGCGTTCGCGGCTCTACGCCCAAATGGGTCGGTTGGCACCAAACCGAGGAGTCCCCCGAGCCCGGCTAGCAGCCTTTTCGATCATTTTAGTGCCCCAGCATTTGCGCCACCCGCCGGGTGAGTTCCTGCACGCTGTAGGGTTTCGCCAGCACCGGGAAGCGCAGCGCCCCCTGGGCCAGGGCCGCATTGCTGTAGCCGGTGGCAAGCAGGATGGGAATACGGGGGAACCGTGCGGAGATTGCCTCGGCCAGTTCGATGCCGCTCATGCCGCCGGGCATCACAATGTCGGAAAACACCAGATCGATGGTCGTGCCCTCCTGTAGCAGCGCAAGAGCGGAGCGGGCATCGGCACGCATGAGAACGTCGTGCCCCATGTCCTCCAGAACCGCCACCGCCAATTCGGCCACATTCGGATCGTCTTCCACCACCAGCACGCAGCGCGCGGCGGCCGCGCCCGGGGCATCCCGGGGTGGCGCCATGTGCGTCGCGGCCATCGGCGGATCGCCCATGCCCAGGGCCGCCAGGCCCTGCGCCAGATTGATCCCCCGCTCTGTTGCTATGCGCATTGTTTCGATCAGCCGGATCAGTTTGGGGTTGCCGGCGGCGTGCCGCTCCGCCAGCGACAGGCTTCCCATGATCACGGTAAGAACATTGTTAAAGTCGTGCGCGATAGTCGCAGCGGCTTTGGCCACCGCGGAGGGTGGGGTATCCTCCTGCCCGTCCTGCATCAGGCTGTTTGAGCCTGGCGGCTGCACGAAACTGCCGGTTGCAGGCCATCAGGTTCACCGTAACTGCGCGCCTGTCGATTTGGCAACGGAATCAACCACCTTCGCAGATTCGGCTTCTAGCTCCTGATACGTGAGTGTGTTCTCTTTGGGTTGAAATACAACCTCTATCCCAACCGATTTCGTGCCTTGCGGAACATTTTTCCCTTCATAGTTGTCAAAAAGTGTAACGCGGGTGATCAAGGCCCGGTTGGCTGCCCGCGCCGCGCGCAGAACCGCTTCCGCTTGCGTCGCCGCAGAAACGATGAAGGCGAAATCACGTGACACCGGTTGCAGCGGCGGCAGCTCCGGGGGTGCCCGCCGCCGCCGCTTGGGATCGGCCACCGAGTCGAGAAACACCTCGAACCCACAACTGGCTGCCGGCAGGCCGAGCCGAGCGATCAGCGCGGGGTGCAGCGCACCAAACCGCGCCAGCACGATCTTCGGCCCTTGCCGCACCACGCCCGACTGGCCGGGATGGTAGTGGCAAGGCGCATCCGGTGTGATGCTCAGCGCGTCTATCGGCACGCCCAGGGCGGCCAAGGCCGCCCACAGATCCGCCTTCGCCGCGAACGCATCCGCCAACGGGGGCTGAGGCTGCCAGTGCCGCCGCCCGCCCGCCCGCAGCCCGGCCGCGATCAGCGCCTGCCCCTCTTGCGCATAGCCCGGCCCGATCTCGAACAGCGAGATTTCGCCGATGGCGCGCGCCGCGTTGCGCGCAGCCGCCTGCGCCAGCGTGGCGAGCGGCGTGGGCCGCATCTGGTCCAGATCGGCGGCAATCGGATTGTTCAGCATCAGCGATGCCGGCGCTGCCCCGAACTCCGCCGCCTCGCTCTGCGCCATGAAACTATACGTCACGCATTCCGCAAGCCCGCGCGCGGCCAGCATCCGACGGGCCAGCGCCGTGCGCGCCTGCCGCGGCGAGAGGCTGGGCGCCGGCACCGGCGCCACGCGCGGCAATGACACCGCAGGCACGTGATCCAGCCCTGCGATCCGCAGCACTTCCTCCACCAGATCGCATTCCGGCTCGATCTGCGCTGCGCCGGCGGCCGCATTCTCGGCACGCGTTTCCCCCAGGCGAGGTGCCTGGTCCAGCGCCGGGCTGCCTGCCACGTCGTTTCGCCAGGGCGGCACGGCAACCCTCACCGCGCTCTGCGTGCGTGCCAAGGGGGAAAATCCCAGCCGCTCCAGAATGCCCACCGTGCTGTCCTGCGCCAGTACCAGGCCGCCAAGCCCGGCTACCCGCTCGAACCGCAGGCTTGCCTGGCGCCGCCACGCCGGCTCCGCCCCGGCGGAAACCACCGATCCCGCCGAGCCCCCGCACAGATCCAGGATCATCCGCGTCGCCGCCTCGATCGCCAGCGGCGGCAAGGCCTGATCGACACCGCGTTCGAAACGTTGCCGCGCGTCGCTCTGCACTTGCAGCCGGCGCCCGGTGCGGGCAATGCAGACCGGATCAAAGATCGCGCATTCCAGGAAAACATGCGTGGTGGCCTCGCTGGTGCCGGTGGCGGCGCCGCCCATGATCCCGGCCAGCGAGACTGCGCCGCTGTCATCGGCAATCACCAGGTCATCCGCCCCGGCCGTCAGCTCCCGCCCGCTCAGGGCGGTAAATTGATCTCCCGCACCGCGGCGCAGCATGAGCGTTGCGCCCGCGATCCGGTCCGCATCAAACACATGCAGCGGCCGGCCCAGCGCGAAGGTGAAGAAATTGGTGATATCCACCAGCGCGCTGATCGGCCGCAGCCCGATCGAAACCAGCCGCCGCTGTAGCCAGTCCGGGCTCGGCCCGTTGCGAACGCCGCTTATGCTGCGGCCGAGCACCCAGGGGCACGCCTCCGCCCAGTCGATCGCCCAGCCGATGGGCGTATCGAACGCCGCCGGCACCGCTTCCGGCGCCCAGGGCTTCAGCGTTCCCAACCCGCAGGCGGCCAGATCCCGCGCGATGCCGCGCACGCTCAGCGCATCGCCGCGATTGGGCGTAACGCCGATTTCGATCACCGGATCGTCCAGCCCGGCCCACTCGGCATAGGGCGTGCCCACCGGCGTGCCCTCCGGCAGTTCGATAATGCCGTCATGGTCCTCGCCCAGGGCCAGCTCGCGCGCGCTCACCAGCATGCCCGCGCTGGTCACGCCGCGTATCTCGCCCACTTTCAGCGTCATGCCATTGGCCGGGATCACCGCGCCCGGTGGTGCGAACACCACGTGCAGGCCGGTGCGCGCGTTCGGGGCGCCGCACACCACGCTGATCGCCTCGCCCGTGCCAGCATCCACGCGGCAGGCGCGCAGCCGATCCGCGTTCGGGTGGGGCAGCGCTTCAATGATTCGCGCGGTGCGGAAAAGCCCGAGCGTCTCGCCGCGGTTCTCCACGCCCTCCACCTCCAGCCCGATGGCCGAAAGCGTGTCGGTGATGCGGGCGAGCGGCGCCTCGGTCTGAAGATGGTCGCGCAGCCAGGAGAGGGAGAATTTCATCCCGTCAGCCCCTCATGCAGGCTGGCCGGCGCGAAAGCCGAGCTGCCGTAATGGCGCAGCCAGCGCACATCGCTCTCATAAAACGGCCGCAGATCGGGAATACCCTGCTTCAGCATGGTGATCCGCTCGATCCCCATGCCGAACGCAAATCCCTGCCATTCGCGCGGATCGATGCCGCAATTGGCCAGCACCTTGGGGTGCACCATGCCGCTGCCCAGAATCTCCAGCCAGTCCGTGCCCGCACCGATGTCGCCGGTGCGGCGGTTCCAGGCGATATCCACCTCCATGCTCGGCTCGGTGAACGGAAAGTAGCTGGCACGGAACCGCACGGGCAGGGTGGCGATGCCGAAGAACGCGCGCAGGAAATCCGTCAGGCAGCCCTTCAAATGGCCCAGCGTGATGTCGCGGTCGATCACCAGGCCCTCGCATTGATGGAACATCGGTGAGTGGGTCGCATCATGGTCGGCGCGGAACGTGCGGCCCGGCACGATCACGCGGATCGGCGGCGGCTGATCCAGCATCGTGCGAACCTGCACAGGGCTGGTGTGGGTGCGCAGCACGCGGGGGCGCCCGCCGTCGGTGGCCGGCAGGTAGAACGTGTCGTGATCATCCCGCGCCGGGTGGTGGCTGGGGATGTTGAGCGCCGAAAAATTATGCCAGTCGGATTCGATATCCGGCCCTTCGGCCACGCTGAAACCCATGGCGCCGAAGATGGCGATGATTTCGTCCGTGGTGCGGCTGATCGGGTGGATGCTGCCGGGCGGGGCAGGGGGCGGGGGCAAAGTGATGTCGATCCGCTCGGCGGCCAGGCGCGCGGCAAGGGCCTCGGCCTCCAGCGTGATGCGCCGCGCCTCGATGGCGGCGGCCAACTCATCCTTCAGCCGGTTCAGCGCGGCGCCACGGTCCCGGCGTTGTTCGGGGGGTGTTTTGCCGAGTTCCTTCAGCAGCGTGGTCAGCGCGCCGGACTTGCCGAGGGTCGCGACACGGAGTGCGTCCCAGGCCTGGAGGTCGACAGCAGCCTCGAGCGCGGCGAGGGTTTCGGCGCGGAGGGCGGAGAGGTCGTCGGACATCATAAATCCCAAAGAAGGCCAGGGGCTCTGCCCCTGGACCCCGCTGGGGCCTAGAGGCCCCAGACCCCCATCTGTTTCGACCCGGCACGGTTGGGGATCGCAGGGCGAAGCCGGGGTCTGGGGCCTCTCGGCCCCAGCGGGGGTCCAGGGGGCAGAGCCCCCTGGCCTTTTTTCAGGCCGCTTCCGGCCCCGCCTCAAGCGTCGCCTGCACCGCCTTCACAATCTCCGAAAAGCTCGCCGGATCCTCAAACGCAATCGCCGCCAGCACCTTCCGGTCGATCTCGATCCCCGTCTGGTTCAGCCCATGGATAAACTTGCTATACGTAATCCCGTGCTCGCGCACCGCCGCATTGATCCGCTGGATCCATAGTGCGCGAAACTCGCGCTTCTTCACCCGCCGGTCGCGATACGCGTATTGCAGCGACTTCTCCAGCCGCTCCAGCGCAATCCGGTAATTGGTGGAAGACCGCCCGAAGAACCCCTTGGACGCCTTCAGAACCTTCTTGTGCCGTGCGTGGGCGGTAACGCCCCGTTTGACGCGTGCCATAACCTACACCCTTCCTCGCTCAACCAAGACCATACGGCGCCCACTGCTTCACGGTCAGGCCGTCAGCATGGGTCAGGGTCTGGCTGCCGCGGTTGGAGCGGATGGCCTTCTGCGAACGCGCCGAAAGATTATGGCGCTTCTTGCCAGGGCCGGCCAGAACCTTGCCCGTGGCGGTGATCTTGAATCGCTTCTTCACAGAAGACTTCGTCTTCATCTTGGGCATTTGACACTCCTTATGGTCAGGCCCCGTGCGATAAGCCTCGCCGGCCACCGGCGACTGCACGAGCGTCGCGGCCGGGCATGCCCATACAGGCCCGGACGCGCGATCAGGGGCGGGCTTATAGCCCCCACCCCGCTCCCATGCAAGCTACGTAAACGCATCCCGCATCTTCGCCACGGAAGCTGACAGTTCCCTCGCTCGCAACGTGGCGCCTTTGGTTAAATTCTGAAAATGTGCCGAAAACCATGGGCAAAACACCCCGAAAGCTCTTAGCATCGCGCCGATGTCGATCTTTCAGCTGCAATCGCCATGGCATGAGAAGCGCCTGAGCCCCGGGGCTGAAGCCGGAAGCCGCATCGATCAGGAAACCACCCCTGGGCGATGCCGCAACCTCGATTATTGCTCCATCGGCATGCAGCGGGTCCTGGTTCAGGTACCGATCAGCCAACCCTTTGTGTGCCCGGAATGCGGCGGCAAATTGCGTCCCCCGGGCCCGATTGTCCGCAGCACCAAGCCATCCTATCTGCCCCTCTTGCGTCTGGCGGTTTTGATCGCTGCCATGGGGATATGCCTGAGTGTGGGCTACACGCTGGGGCGGGTGAGGCCGCTTATTGCCTCGGCGGTAAAATCCGCCTCGCAGGAGGTGGCTGCACGTATCGGCCAGGCCGGCACTGATGCACGCCTGAACCCGCCGGCACCGCCCGCGCCGGCAGCCGCGAAGGTCGTTGCAACACCCAAGGCGCCGATCCTGGTCTCCAACCGTCCCTATCCGGCCCACGCGCCTGCCATTGATGCGGCCGTGCCGCCGGTGCACCTGCAACACGAAGCCCGGTTCGGCCAGGTGACGATAGACTGTGTGCTCGCGTCGTTCGCCGCCAAGCCCAATTGCCACGTCGCCGACATCCGCGGTGGCGATGCGTTTTCCGCCGCGTCGCTGGCCTTCCTACAGGGGCTGGCGGTGCAGTATGCGCCGGGTGAGCGCGGCGGCGCGAAGGTGCCGCTGGACCACCGGTGGCGCGTGGTATTGGAGGATTTCAGCGGTCTGCCAAAATAGGGGGCCTGCCAAGATAGGGTGGGCAAACCAGGGCGGGCAAACCAGGGTGGCCAGCGCGCACCGGCGGCGCTATGGGCAGGCGATGCTTACCCCGTTCCACAAGATGCATGGCGCCGGCAACGATTTCATGGTGCTGGATGCGCGCGCCACGCCGATCGCCCTGGGGCCGGCGCGTATCCGCGCGCTGGGGGACCGCCGCAAGGGGGTGGGCTGGGACCAGCTGATCGTTTTGCACGCCTCCCCCCGCGCGGATGTGGCGATGCGTATCTTCAACCCGGACGGCTCGGAATCCGGCACGTGCGGCAATGCCACGCGCTGCGTGGCCGATCTGCTGGGGCGGCAAACCGGCCGCACCGACATCCGCATCGAAACGCTTGCGGGCCTGCTGGCGGCCGAGCGCCGCCCCCATGGCCAGGTGCGCGTCAACATGGGCAAGCCCGGGCTTGCCTGGCAGGACATCCCGTTGGCCGCGCCGGCCGATACCCTGCATCTGCCCCTGCCTGGCGATCCGGCTGCGGCCAGCATGGGCAACCCCCACGCCACGTTTTTCCTGGCCGAACCGGGCGCACTCGACCCGGTCGTGCATGGCCCCGTGTTCGAGCATGATCGCATCTTCGCGGAAGGCGCCAACATCGGGTTTGCGTATGTTGAAGCGCCGGATCGCCTGCGGCTGCGTGTGTGGGAACGCGGCGCGGGCCTGACGCTCGCCTGCGGCTCCGGCGCCTGTGCCGCCCTGGTGAACGCCCATCGCCGCGGGCTGACGGGCCGCCGCGCCACAATCGCCATGGATGGCGGCGAGCTGGTGGTCGACTGGGCGGCGGACGGCCATGTGCTGATGACCGGCCCCACCGAGACCGCGTTCCAGGGCATGATCGATTTGGACGCCTATCCGGCATGAGCGCCGACATCCTCACCTTCGGCTGTCGCCTGAACACCTACGAGAGCGAGGTGATCCGCGCCCATGCGGGCCACCTGGCCGACACCGTGGTGGTGAATACCTGCGCCGTGACGGCCGAAGCCGAGCGCCAGGCGCGCCAGGCCATCGCCCGCACGCATCGGGAGCGCCCGGATGCCCGGATCGTCGTCACCGGCTGCGCGGCGCAGATCGCGCCCGACCGCTGGGCCGCCCTGCCGGGCGTGACGCGCGTTCTCGGCAACCAGGAAAAGCTGCTTGCAGAGAGCTGGGCGGAGGGTGCGCCGGGTGCCGTCAGCGACATCATGCAGGCGCGCGAGGTGGCCGCGCATCTGGTGACGGAGTTTGCCGGCCGCGCCCGCGCCTTTGTTCAGGTGCAGCAGGGCTGCGACCATCGCTGCACCTTTTGCGTGATCCCCTATGGCCGAGGCCGCAACCGCTCGGTGCCGATCGGCGCGGTGGTGGACCAGGTGCGCGCCCTGGTCGGCGCCGGCTTCAACGAGGTGGTGCTGACCGGCGTGGACATCACCAGCTATGGCGGCGACCTGCCGGGCCGCCCGAGCCTGGGCCAGATGGTGCGCCGGCTGCTGGCGCTGGTGCCGGAGCTGCCGCGCCTGCGCCTCTCCTCGCTGGATCCGGCGGCGCTGGACGAGGATTTATGGGCGCTGATCGCGGGCGAGGCACGGCTGCTGCCGTACCTGCATCTTTCCTTGCAGGCGGGCAGCGATCTGATCCTCAAGCGCATGAAGCGCCGGCATGGCGTGGCCGGCGCCGCGGCGGTGATCGCCCGGGCGCGGCGTCTGCGGCCTGGCATCGCCATCGGCGCCGATGTGATCGCCGGCTTCCCCACCGAGACCGATGCGCTGTTTGCCGAAACGCTCGATTTCGTGCGCGACCAGGCGCTGCCCTATCTGCACGTGTTTCCCTATAGCGAGCGGCCAGGCACGCCGGCCGTGCGCATGCCGGCGGTGCCGCACCCGGAACGCCGCGCCCGCGCTGCGCAATTGCGGCAAGCCGGTGCTGCCTGCGCGCGCGATTTTCACCAGGGCCAGCTTGGCCGCAGCGCGCAGGTGCTGACGGAGACGGCGCAGACCGGCCATAGCGAGCATTTCGCCCCGGTGCGTTTCGTGCGGCCGATGCCGCCGGCGACGCTGGTGACCGCGCGCATCACCGGCATGGATGCGCGCGGGCTGGTGGCGGAGGCAGCTTGATGGCGCTGGGGTTCTTCAACCGCCTCAAGGAAGGGCTTGCCCGCAGCACCGCCAAACTGACGGAGGGTTTGTCCGCGGCGTTCACGCGCCGGCGCCTGGATGATACGGCGCTGGAGGAATTGGAGGAGCGGCTGATTGCCGCCGATCTGGGCGCGGCGGTGGCGCGCCGCATCATCCGTGCCTTCCGCGCCAGCCGTTTCGGGCGGGAGGTGACGGAGGATGAGGTGCGTGCCGCCCTGGCCGACGAGATCGCCGCCATTCTGCGCCCGGTGGCGCGGCCGCTGGTGATCGATCCCGCGCGGCGCCCGCATGTGGTGTTGATGGTTGGGGTGAACGGCACCGGCAAAACCACCACGATCGGCAAGCTGGCGCTGCACTACGTGGCCGAGGGCAGGAGAGTGATCCTGGTGGCCGGCGACACCTTCCGTGCCGCCGCGGTGGAGCAGTTGCAGATCTGGGGCCAGCGCACCGGCGCGCCGGTGATTGCCGGGCCGCCGAATGGCGATCCCGCCGGCCTCGCCTTCGATGCGCTGACGCGTGCGCGGGCCGAGGGCGCGGATGTTCTGCTGATCGATACCGCCGGCCGGCTGCACAACAAATCCGCGCTGATGGAGGAGTTGCAGAAGGTGATCCGTGTGCTGCGCAAGCAGGATGCGAGCGCGCCGCATTCGGTGGTTCTGACGCTGGATGCGACGACGGGCCAGAACGCGGTGCAGCAGGTGCGTGTGTTTCGCGAGATGGTTGCGGTTTCCGGGCTTGTGGTGACGAAGCTGGATGGCAGTGCGCGCGGCGGGATTGTCGTTGCTTTGGCCGAGGCGTTTGGCTTGCCGATTTACGCTGTCGGCGTAGGCGAACAAGCAGGTGATTTGCGACCATTTGATGCCGACGAATTCGCTGCCGGCCTAGTCGGATCCAAATGAACAAAAGTTTTTTGCTTCTTTTTTTCAAAAAAGAAGAGTCTTGCTTTTTGCCGCTCCGCGGCGGGCTTCTTGCCGCTCCGCGGCGGGCTTCTTTCTTGAAAGAAAGAAGCAAAGAACTTTTACCTATGGGGGGTTGTTCCATGCGGCCAATTTTGGGGATGGCGCTGCTGCTGCTCGGTGGGGCGGCGGCGCCGGTGAGTTTTACCGTGACCGCGAAAGCGCCCATGGACGGTCGGGTGATTCTGCTGCTGGCGCCCCAGGCCGGCGGCGAGCCGCGGCTGGAGGTGGATCCCGATGCGCCGCTGAACACGCCATTCATGTTCGGTGTCACCGTAGACCAGGGGCAGGCGGCGGTGCTGGACGCCGCCACCTTCGGCTGGCCCGCGCCAAGCCTCGCCGCGCTGAAGCCCGGCGACTACACTGTGCAGGCGGTGCTAAACCGCTACGAGGTCTTTCATCGCGGCGATGGATCGGTAGTGAAGCTGCCGCCGGATCGTGGCGAGGGGCAGAATTGGGCCATCAAGCCCGGCAATCTTTATTCCACGCCCGTGCGCATCCATCTCGACCCCGCGCGCGGTTTCGCCGAGCACATCGTGCTGGATCGTGAAATTCCGCCCATCGCGCCGAAGGCGGATACGCCCTTCATCAAGCACATCATGATTCAGAGCGCCCTGCTCACCAAATTCTGGGGCCGCCCGATGTATATCGGCGCGCATGTGCTGCTGCCGGCCGGTTTCGCCACGCACCCCAACGCGCATTATCCGCTGATGGTCTTCCACGGCCATTTCCCGGACGATATCTCCGGTTTTCGCACAACCCCGCCCGATCCGGGTTTGAAACCCGATTACTCGGAGCGCTTCCATCTCGCCGGCTATAACCGCATCCAGCAACAAGCCGCCTACGATTTCTACAAGACCTGGACCTCGCCCCAGTTTCCCCGATTCCTCGTCGTCGAACTCGAACACGCCAACCCCTATTACGACGACAGTTACGCGGTGAACTCCGCCAATCTCGGCCCCTACGGCGACGCGCTGAACTACGAACTCATCCCCACCATCGAAAAAACCTTCCGCGGCCTTGGCCAGGGCTGGGCGCGCTTCACCTATGGCGGTTCCACCGGCGGGTGGGAGGCGTTGGCAACCCAGGTTTTCTATCCCAAACTCTACAACGGCACCTTCGCCGCCTGCCCCGATCCGATCGATTTCCAGGCTTACACCAACATCGATCTTTACAAGGATACCAACGCCTACGCGCAGCACGGCCAGGCGCTTTCGGTGGAACGCCCCGCGATCCGCAACTATCTCGGCGCGGTGTTCGCCACCCAGCGCGACGTCAATTACATGGAGCTCGTCGAAGGCGACCACGGCCGCTCCGGCGGCCAGTACGACATCTGGCAGGCCGTCTTCAGCCCCGAGGGGAAGGATGGTTATCCAGCCCCCATCTACGACAAACGCACCGGCGCCATCGATCCCGCCATCGCCGCCTATTGGCGCGAGCACTACGATCTGACCCACATCATCGCGCGCGACTGGTCCAGGCTCGGCCCCGATCTCGCCGGCAAGATCCACATCTATGTCGGCAGCGCCGACACGTTCTATCTCAACGACGCTGTGTATTTCGCGCAGGACACGCTGGAATCGTTACGCAACCCTCCCTACGGCGGCGAAGTCACATACGGCCCCCGCGCCGAACATTGCTGGAACGGCGATCCTTCCTTGCCCAACGCCTATTCCCGCCTCCACTACAACACGATGTACCTCCCCAAAATCCTCGCCCGCATCCAGCAAACCGCCCCCAAGGGCGCGGATTTGACCAGTTGGCGCTATTGACCAGCCACATCCCCGTCGCGCAAACGCCGCGCGGCTACCGCTGTCTCACCCCCACCGGCACATCGCACACCGAAAAATCCGCCCCTCGCGCCCGCCGCGCCGCCTGCACCGTCGCCGCAAACGCCGCCGACCGCGTATCCACCACCTCCAGCCGCGGCCGATCCCCCGCCGGCATATCCCCCATCACCCGCACCCGGATCATCCGGTCCGGATGCGCCGGCGGCTCACCCACCGCCACCGCCCGCACCACATCCAACCCCTCCACCACACGCCCCCACACCGTGTAATCATGATCCAAGGACCGGCTGGCATCCCGCATGAAGAAAATCTCGCTATTGGCCGTATCCAAAGCCGCCTCCCGCCCCATCCCCGCCACCCCCGCGCAATACACCCCCCACGCCCGCCACGTGCCAGGCTTCTGCGGATTCGGGCTCGCCTCAAACGGAGTCGCCCCCACAAACCCGCTGATCCCATCTGCATTCCGCCGCACAATCGCATCAATCGCCGTTGGCAAAAGGGTAAAACGAAACTCCGGCGGCAAGTTCGGATAGCGCGAGGTGCCCCCATCCCGGTTGTTCGGATTGCCCGTCTGGTCCACGTAATGATCCAGCACCCGATGGAACAACAACCCATCATACACATGCTCGCGCGCCAGCAACTTGATCCGCGCCACCGCCAACGGCGCGAAATCCGGCCGCATCTCAACCGTGATCCGGCCCTTGTCCGTCTCGATCACCAGCGTGTTGGCGGGGTCCAACGGCCACCACTCCCCAGCCAACGCAACACACGGCACTAAACAAAAGAAGACAGAAAGCAGTTCTTTTTTGAAAAAAAGAACCAAAAAACTTTTGTTCATAGGGGTGTCCAATTGCGGCGGCGTGGGGATTGCTTGACACTCCGACAAGTCAGACGGAGGGGCAAGTGACGCAACATACAACGGGCCTGGCACACGATCTGCTGCCACGCCACGTCGCCATGATCTCGCTGGGGGGCATCATCGGCGCCGGCCTGTTCGTCGGCAGCTCGGCCGCCATCGCCATGGCAGGGCCCGCCGTGCTGATCAGCTACGCCCTCTCCGGCCTGCTGGTGTTCCTGATCATGCGCATGCTGGGGGAAATGGCCGTCGCCCGCCCGGGCCTGGGCTCCTTCGCGGAATACGCGGCCCTCAGCCTCGGCCACTGGGCCGGCTTCGTCACCGGCTGGCTCTACTGGTATTTCTGGGTCATCACCGTCGGCGTGGAAACCATCGCCGGCGCCAAACTGCTGCACGCCTGGATCGCCGCCCCCATCTGGCTCATCGGCACGGTGCTCATCGCGGTCATGACCGCCACCAACCTCTTCTCCGTGCGCACCTACGCGGAGTTCGAATTCTGGTTCGCCTCGCTCAAGGTCGGCGCGATAGTGGCCTTCATCGTGGTCGGCCTCGCCTACATCTTCGGCTTCGCCCCCGGCACCGCCCTCATTGTGCTCACCTCCCACGGCGGCCTGTTCCCTCGCGGTGTCGGCGCGGCGTTCGCCGCCATCCCGGTGGTGATCTTCTCCATGATGGGCAGCGAGGTCGCCACCATCGCGGCGGCCGAAACGGCCGATCCTGCAACCAACGTGGCGCGCGCCGGCCGCACCGTATCCCTGCGGATCCTCGTCTTCTACGTCCTCTCCATCGGCGTCATCGTCAGCGTGCTGCCCTGGAACAGCGTGGAAGTCGGCTCATCCCCCTTCGCCCGCGCGCTGGCCACCATGCACATCCCCGGCGCCGCCCTGGCCATGAACGTAGTGGTCATCACCGCCGTGCTCTCCTGCCTCAATTCCGGCCTCTACATCACCTCCCGCATGCTGTACGAACTCGCCCGCCGCGGCGATGCACCCGCCATCTTCGCCGCCGTCTCCGCCCGCCGCGTGCCCAGCCTCGGCATCCTGTTCGGCACCGCCGGCGGTCTCCTGGCGGCTTTGGCCTCCATCATCTCACCCGATCTGGTCTTCATGTTCCTCATCAACACCTCCGGCGCCATCATCCTGTTCATCTACCTGGTGATCGCACTCGCCCAGATTCGCCTGCGCCGACTCTTGCAGGCCCGCGGCGAAACGATCGCGCTGAAAATGTGGCTCTTCCCCGCGCTCAGCATGGCCGTCATCGCCGGCATCGCCCTGGTTCTCGCCAGCATGGCCTTCGCCCCGGACCAGCGCGTTCAGCTCGCACTCAGCGCCCTCAGCCTGGTGGCGATCCTGCTCGCCTTCGCCCTGCGCCGCCGCCTTGGCGCTTTGCCTTCCATCGCGAGCGCCTGATGCAGCAAGTTTCGAAAGTTCTTTGCTTCTTTCTTTCAAGAAAGAAGTCTTCTTTTCTGAAGAAAAGAAGCAAAAGACTTTTACCTATGGCACTCGTGGCCCTTTCCACATTCCCGGCTGTGGCGAGGGAGGGCGATTACCACTCGGCACTGGCCGCCATCAACGCCACCAACGTCGCCCGCCTCGGCTTCGCCTGGCAATACGATCTGGGCACCGAGCGCGGACAGGAAGCGACCCCCATCGTCGCCAACGGCATCATGTACACCTCCGGCACCTGGGGCTACGTCTACGCCGTGGATGCCGCCACCGGCCGCCAGATCTGGAAATTCGATCCCCACGTCCCCGGCCAGATCGCCCGCAATCCCTGCTGCGATATCGTCAACCGCGGCGTCGGCCTGGCCGATAACCGCGTCTACGTCGCCTCCCTGGAAGGCCGCCTGCACGCGCTCGATGCCGCCACCGGCCGCGAGATCTGGTCCGCTGACACCATCATCGATCACACCATGCCCTATGCCAGCACCGGCGCGGTGCAGATCGCGGGAGATGTCGCGGTCATCGGCAATGCCGGCGCGGATATGGACCATGGCGGCGTACGCGGCTACGTCTCCGCTTACGATCTGAAAACCGGCGCCCTGAAATGGCGATTCTTCACCACGCCGCCCGCGCCGGGCAAACCGCTCGAACACCCCGAACTCGCCATCGCCGCCCAAACATGGAGCGCGGAACGAAGCCCCGCCTTGCCCGGCGGCGGCACCGCCTGGGACGGCATTTCCTACGATCCCGCGCTGAACCTGGTGTATTTCGGCACCGCCAACGCGGCGCCTTACGATCCGCGTCAGCTCGGCCCCGGCAATGGCGACCACCTTTTCACCGCCTCCATCATCGCGGTGGACGCCGATACCGGCAAAATGGCCTGGTACTACCAAACCACGCCGCGCGATCATTGGGATTTCGATGCGGTGCAAAAATTCATCCTGGCCGATATCAGGATCGCCGGCGTACTTCGCCATGTGATCATGCAGGCCAACAAGAACGGCTTTTTCTACGTTCTCGACCGCAAGACAGGTCAATTGATCTCCGCGCGCGATTTCACGCTCGTCACCTGGGCAAAAGGGATCGACATGAAAACCGGCCGCCCCATCCTGGCCGCAGCGGGCGACTACTTCACCGGCCCGAAAAACGTCTATCCCTCCTGGGCGGGCGGCCATACCTGGTCGCCAATGTCGTGGGATGCCACCACCGGCCTCGTCTATATCCCCGCGATCGATGCGCCGAGCGTGTGGGTGGATTTGCAGCACAACCACGCCGCGGTAAAATACCTGGACGGTTTCTTCACCGACAACGGCGTCATTGCCGATGATAGCTACGATGCGGCGGCAATGAAGCCGCTGTTCGGCCCGATGCCGGACCTCAACACGCTCAAGGCCGGACGGCGGGGAAAGCTGGTGCGCGAATGCTTGCGTGCCTGGGATCCGGTGGCGCAGAAAACGGTATGGGAGGTTGAAACCTCTTCAGGCATGCGCGGCTACGATGGCGGCGTGCTGAGCACGGATGGCAACCTGGTGTTCCAGGGCCGTGGCGACGGCAGTTTTGTGGCCTACGCCGCCGATACCGGCCGTGTTCTGAAGGTGATCCAAACCGGCAGCCATATCATGGCCGCACCCACCACCTATCAGGTCCGCGGCGTGCAGTATGTCGCGGTCCAGGTCGGCTATGGCGGCACGGCCTATACCGTCGGCGCCATCCCCCCGCACAGCGCCGCCATTGCCTACCGCAACGTCAACCGCATCATTGCCTTTCGCCTGGATGGCGGCGCGGTGCCGCCGCCGCCGCCGCGGATCGATCCGCCCTTCACGCGGCCGCCGGCGCAAACCGGCACGCCCGCACAGATCAGGCTCGGCGAAATCAAGTTCACCGAACAATGCTCCCGCTGCCATGTATGGGGCCCCAGCATCACCCCGGATCTGCGCAAGCTCAGCCCGGCTGTTCATGCGGCGTTCAATACCATCGTTTTGCAGGGCGTTCTCGCGCAGGCCGGCATGGCGCGATTCGACGACGTGCTCTCACCGGCGGAGGTGAACGCCATCCACGCCTACCTGATCGATCAGGCCTGGCAGGGCTACCGCCAGCAGAATGGCGCACATGGCGGCAGCCAATAACGTAAAAGCCGCCAAACCACGGTTTTATCCGGCGCGGGGTGCCGATTTGTGCCATATTCCACACCGGATACTTGTGTTGCGCCATAACCTCCCCCAAAAGAGGATTCGGACTACCTCCGTATGCTAAACGTTGCGTTTCGATCCCAATCACAGCCGCCGCCACGGGCTGCACGGCCGCCACCGCATCCGGCCGCCGGGTCTGCGTCGCACAGGATAGTTTTTGCATGACGACGATCGTGGTTGTGGACGACAACAAGACCAACCGCATGATCTTCGCGCGGCTCGCATCCTCGATCAGGGATGGCTCCTCCATTGAGGTGTTTGCCGATCCCGGCAGCATGCTGACCTGGGCGGGCTCCAATGCGCCCGATCTTGTCATTACCGACTACAAAATGCCGGGCATGGACGGGGCGGATTTCATCCGCTCGCTGCGGTTGCTGCCAACGGGTGCGGATGTGCCGGTGATTGTGATCACCGCCTATGAGGACCGTGAGTTTCGCCTGCGCGCGCTGGACGCCGGTGCAACCGATTTCCTGCAAAGCCCGGTGGACCATCAGGAATTCGTCACCCGCGGGCGCAACCTGCTCTCGCTGGGTCAGCAGCAGCGGCTTACCCGAGGCCGTGCGGAAAACCTCGCGCGCGAGCTGGAGCGCAGTGAGCTGTCGCGCGAATCCGCCATCCGCGACAGCCGCACCCGGCTGATCCAGGTGATCGACACCATCCCCGCGCTGATCAGCGCGGTGGACGAGGAAGGGCGGCGGGTGTTCATCAACCGCTACGGCGCCGGGCTTCTGCCCGTGCGCGCGCAAGACCGCAAGATGGCACCCGATGCGGCCGACGACCGGGTTTTCGCGAGCGGCGTGCCGATCCTTGGCTTTGAGGAAGAGGTGGTCGACCGCCACGGCCAGTGCCGCACATTCCTCACCAGCAAGTTCCCCCTGCGCGATGCCGGCGGTGCCGTGCGCAACGTGCTGACCACGTCGTTCGACATCTCCGATCGCAAGCGCGCCGAGCAGTCGCTTCACCATCTGGCCCATCACGATACCCTCACCGCGCTGCCCAACCGCCTGCTGCTGATCGACGTGCTGAACCAGGCGCTGGATCGCTGCCGCAGCGCCGGCGAGAGCTTCGCGCTGCATTTCATCGATCTCGACCGGTTCAAGAACATCAACGACGGTTTCGGCCATGATCATGGCGACCGCCTGCTGAAGGAAGTGGCGGATCGCCTGGTCGGCACGATCCGGGTAGGCGACATCGTGGCCCGGCTCGGCGGCGACGAGTTCGCGATCATACAATCCGGCGTCAGCGCGCCGGAGGATGCGCTGCTCTGCGCCGACCGTATCATCGCCGCGATCAACCGGCCGGTTCAGATCGAGCGCCACTGGGTCATCGTGGGCGCCAGCGTCGGCATCACCATGGCGCCACGCGACGGTGACGCGGCGGAGGACCTGCTGAAGAACGCCGATCTTGCGGTCTATCGCGCCAAGCAGGAGGGCCGCGGCTGCGCCCGATTCTTCGCCGCCGAGATGCAGACCCTGGCGCGTGCCTCGGTGCTGCTGGAGATCGATCTGCGCGCGGCGATCGATCGGCAGGAATTCGTCATCTATTACCAGCCGGAGGTTGAAGGCCGTACCGGCCGTATTGTGGGCGCTGAAGCCTTGTTGCGCTGGGACCGCCCCGGCCATGGCACGGTCCTGCCCGGCGTCTTCCTGGGCCTGGCGGAGGATACGGGCCTGATCGTCCCGATCAACCGATGGGTGGTGCGGCAGGCCTGCCGCCAGGCGGCGGAATGGGCCGCTGAGGGCATCTTCATCCGCGTCGGCGTCAATCTCTCCTCGGCGCTCTTCAAGGCCGGCAGCGTCAAGCAGCTGGTCCTCTCCGCCCTGGAGGAGAGCGGGCTGTCCCCGCATCTTCTGGAACTGGAACTCACCGAGACCACATTGCTGGAGAACCAGCGCGAAGTCGCCAACGAGCTGCACGCGCTGCGGCGCCTGGGCGTGCGCATTGCGGTGGACGATTTCGGCACCGGCTACTCATCCCTGGCCTATCTCCAGATCCTGCCGATCGACCGGCTGAAGATCGACCGCTCCTTCGTCCAGGATCTCGATACCAACGCGGATCGCGCCGCCATCATCGATGCCGTCGTCGGGATCGGGCGCAGTCTGCGCCTGGAGGTTCTGGCCGAGGGGGTGGAAACCGAGACCCAGCTGCAACGTGTGCTTTCCGCCGGTTGCGAATTCGTGCAGGGTTTCTACTTCAGCCCCGCCATATCCGCCGAAAGGTTCCGCGTGATGGCAACCAGGCAAGCCGACCTGCCGCAGTTAGCCCCACCGTGACGCCGCCGCGTCACAGGATCAGCGAGCGGTTGCGCGCGTGCTGGACCGCGCTGCCCGAGGCATCGCGCGGCGAATACATCATGGCCTTCAACCGGCTGGGCGCGGCTGCCCTGACGATGCTGGGCATATCGGCGGCGGGAAGCCCGCAGCTGCTGGCGCGCTACAGTGTGCCGATCACCGGATTTATCTGCGTCGCGGCAGCCTTGGTGCTGCATCTGGCGCTGCGGCCTAACGCGCGGGTGCTGCGCCGCTTCCTGGCGATTTGCCTGGATGTGTCCGGTGTCACGGCCATGCTCACCGTCGGTGGCGAGGCCACCGCCTATATGTATGTGCTCTACCTTTGGATCACGATCGGTAACGGCGCGCGGTTTGGCGACCCCTATATCCTGGCCGCCATCATCGCCAGCCTGGCCGGGTTCGGCTGTACCATTATGATCAACCCCTTCTGGCGGGCCCATTTCGCGCTCTCTGTCGGGCTGTTGGTGGGCCTCGCGGTGCTGCCCCTCTATGCCCACATGCTGATCCGGCAACTGGGCGTCGCCCGGCGCATGGCAGAGCGCGCGGATCAGGCGAAAAGCCTCTTCCTGGCCAGCGTCAGCTCGGAGTTGCGCACGCCGCTCACCTCCATCATCGGCATGGTTGAGCTGCTTCAGGCGACGCGGCTGACGCCGGACCAGCAGGAAATGCTTGCCACCATCGACAGCGCCGCCACCGGCCAGCTTGGCCTGGTGCAGGACGTGCTGGAATTCTCCCGCATCGAGGCCGGCCATGCCCGCGTGGACGTGGCGCCGTTCGACGTGCTGGATCTGCTGCGGGGGGTCAGCGCCGTGGTCGCCGTGGAGGCGCGCCGGCGGGGCCTGCTGATCAACACCTATGTCACGTCACGCACGCCGCTGCGCCTGCGTGGCGACGCGCGGCATCTGCGCGAGGCTCTGCTGAACCTGCTGGACAACGCGATCAAGTTCACACCCAACGGATCGGTCACGCTGGCGGCCGATGGGCAGGATATCGGTGGTGGCCAGGTAAGGCTGCGGCTGGAGGTCATGGATACCGGAATCGGCATTGCCCCGGAGGCGCGCGAACGGATCTTCAAGCTCTTTACCCAGGCCAATGACACCATCCTCAACCGGTTCGGCGGCACCGGCCTTGGTCTGGCCTTGTGTGAGCGCCAGGTGCGCCTGATGGGGGGCAGCATCGGCGTGGATAGCGTGCCCCAGGCCGGCAGCACGTTCTGGGTCAGCCTGGATCTGCGGCGTGAGCCGGACGTCGCCGCACCGCTGCCGGTGGCCAGCCTGGTTGCGGCGTCGCTGGACGATGTCTGGGTGCAGGCCATGCAGAAGCGGCTGGTGCCGCTGGACCGGCTGGCGCCGTTCTGGGCCGGCCAGCCGCGCACCCGGCCGGAGACATGCCCCTGCATTGCCTTCGTGCAGGAGGCAAGCTGGGCCCTGACACTGCCCCAGGCCGATGCGTATATCGATGTCCGGCCAGACCGGATTTGCGACCTTCCCTCCCGCGCGGTGCGGGAGCGCTTCGCCACCAGCGTCAGCCAGCATGCCGGGATCGATGAACTCCGCCACGCCCTGGTGATCGCCACCCGTCTTGCCGCCGCCATCGCCCCCCCGGCTGATGATACGCGGGCGCGGCAGCGGGCGGACAGCGCGCGCAAGCTCGCCGGAACGCGCATCCTGGTGGCCGACGATAACGGCATCAACCGGCTGATCGTGAGCAAGATGCTGGAATCCCACGGCGCGATCGTCGCCTTCGCCAGCAACGGCGAACAGGCGCTGGAGGTCATGACCTCCGGGCAGGTGGACGCCGCCCTGCTGGACGTGAACATGCCGGTGATGGATGGCGTGGAGGCCGCTCAATTATACCAGTTGTCGGCGCTCAGCGGCCGCCGCATCCCGATCATCGCGCTCACCGCCGCCGCCAGCGCCGACGTGCGCACGCGCTGCCTGAATGCGGGCATGGATGCCTGCCTGGTGAAGCCCATCCGCATGCACGAACTGATGGCCGCGATCGGCGACGCGGTAACGCCGGCCCCGGCGGCGCCAGCCACGCCCAGCGCGCCACCCATGCTGGATGCCCAGACGATCCGTGACCTGAAGGGACTGGGCGGCAGCGCCTTCCTGGAACAACTGATCGGCGAGTTCGATTGCGACGGGCACATGGCGATGGCGGACATGGAGAGCCAGTATCTGCGCCGCGACATCGCGCGCTTCCGCGCCGCCGCGCATTCCATGTGCGGGATCGCGGCCAATATCGGCGCGGTGGCCCTGCGCGATCTGTGCCGGGAATGGGAGACGCTCACGGAAGACGAGCTGGAGTGCCACGGGCAGGCCTTGCTGGCGCGGCTGAAACGCGTTTGGGCGGAGACGACGCTGGCGTTTAACCGGCATGTGAGCACGGGGGAGGAGTGGCGAAGGAAGTGAAGGAAGATGTTCTTTTTTGAAAAAAAGAACCAAAAAACTTTTATCCCTTTGCGCGCGCTGCCGGCGCGATACACGCTATAGGTAAAAGTTTTTTGCTTCTTTTTTTCAAAAAAGAAGACCTTCCTCACTCATTCCTCAACAACCGCGCCGGCCTCACCCTCAGCGCGGCGTCTGTACCGGCATAGCCGAAGAGCAGCATCACAGCCACGCACCCCCCGACCGTGGCCGCCAGCGTGCCCGGCAGGAACAGCCAGGGGATCTGCATCACGAACCGCGCCATCGCCCAGCTTGCGAGCGTGCCGAGGCCGGCCGCGATCAGGCCGGCGGTCGCGCCGATCAGCCCGAATTCCACCAGCCAGGCCGCCCGTATCTGGGCGCGGGTTGCGCCGAGCGTTTTCAGGATCACCGCCTCCGCCGTGCGCCGCCGCTGGCCCGCCGCCACGGCGCCGGCCAGAACCAGCGCGCCGGCGATCAGGGTGACGCTGCCGGCGGCCGCCAATGACGCGGCGAGCTTGCCCACGAGGCTTGCCACCGCTGCCAGCACGTCCGCCACGCGGATGCCCGTCACATTGGGCAGGGCATCGGTGACGCGTGCCAGGAGTGTCGCGTCCCCGGCCGGGGGATCGCGCAGGGTGGCGATGTTCATATGCGGCGCATGTTCCAGCAGGCCTGGCGAGGCGAGGAGGGTGAAGTTGATGCCCAGGGCCCGCCAGTCGATTACGCGGAGGTTGGCGATGCGGAACTCGATGTCGCGGCCCAGCACGTTGGCGCGCAGCGTGTCGCCCACCCTCAGGCCCCAGCCTTTGGCCAGCCCTTCGTCCAGCGAGAGCAGCGGCGGGCCATCGTAAGTGGCGGGCCACCAGGTGCCGGTGGTCACGCGTGATCCTTTCGGCACGGCGGCGGCGTAGGTCAGGCCGCGGTCGCCACGCAGCGCCCATTGCGCGCCGGGGGCGATATGGGCGCGGTCGGCCGGCACACCGTTCAGCGCCACGATGCGGGCGCGCAGGCTGGGCACGATGCGCAGATCCGCCGTGCCGGGCAGGCCGGCGACGATCGTGCGGAACCGGGCGAGCTGATCGTTCTGGATATCGAGAAAGAAGAAGCTGGGCGCGTCGCGCGGCATCTCCCCGGTAAACTGGCTGTTGATATTGCCTTCGATCAACGCCACGGCCGCCAGCGTCGCGAGGCCGAGGCCAAGAGAGACCAGCAGGAGCGGGGTGGCTGATCCCGGCCGGTGCAGGTTTGCCAGCCCCAGGCTGAGCCAGGCGGGGCGGCTGCTTCCCGCGGCGGCGGCCAGGCGCGGTGCCGCGCGCATCAGCGCCCAGGCGCCGGCGCGGAAGATGCCCAGGGTCGCGAGCGCGCTGAGGCAGAACCAGGCGGCGAAGGCCCGATCCGCGGCGGGTGCGATGATGGTGGCGCCGAGCAGCAGGGCCAGGCCGGCATTGAGCGCCAGCACGCGGCGGCTGGCGGTGCCGCAGGGCAGGGTGGCATCGCGGAACAGCGCCGCGCCGGGGATTTGCGCCGCCCGGCCGAGCGGCCAGAGGGAGAAGGTGAGCGCGGTGAGCAGGCCATAGAGCGCGGCCAGTGCCAGGGGGCCGGGGTACACCCCGGCCTGGGCGGGCACGGGCAGCGAGGTGCCGTAAAACCCGATGATGGCGATGGGCAGGATGGCGCCCACGGCAACGCCGATCAGGATGCCGGCGGTGCAGAGCAGCATCACCTGGATCAGGAACACGGTGAACACCAGCCGGGCCGGGGCGCCGAGGCAGCGCAGGGTGGCGATGGTGCGGGCGCGCCCTTCCAGCCAGGCGCGCACGCCGGTGGCGACCCCGATCCCGCCGATCAGCAGCGCGCTCAGGCCCACCAGCACCAGGAACAGGCTGGTTTGGCGCACGGCCTGATCCAGGCCTTCACTGGCCTGGCTTGCGTCCCGGATTCGCCAGCCGGTGCCGGGAAAGGCTTGCCGCAGGGCGGCGATGGTGGCGCGGGCGCCGGTGCCGCCTGGTGGGAGAAGGATGCGCCAAACATGGGTGACGAGGGATCCGGGTTGGATCAGGCCGGTGGCGGGCAGGGCGGATGCGGCGATGAGAACGCGGGGGCCGAGGATGGAGAAGCCTTCGGCATGGTCGGGTTCCGCGATCAGGGCGGTGCTGAGCCTGAGGGTGGAATCGCCGATGCGGACGGTATCGCCGGGTTTGAGGTGCAGGCGGTCGAGCACGAGCGGGTCGGCGGCGATGCCCCCGTTCAGTGCGGTGGCCAGGGGGATGGCGGGTTTCAGGCTGGGCGCGCCCAGCAGCGGGTAGGCCGCGTCCACGGCTTTGAGTTCGACAAGTATTCGGTCGCCGCCGGTGGCGACCACGAGGGTGCGCAGCAGGGTGATGGCGGAGATTGTGGCGCCGCGCGCTTGCAGCCAGCTGCGCAGGGTGTCGGGCAGGGGTTCGGCGCCGTTATCGATGGCGATGTCGCCGCCGAGCAGGGTGCGCCCTTGGGTGGCGAGGCCCGTATCTATCGCCGCATGCAGGCTGCCCACGGCCGCGATGGCCGCCACCCCCAGCGCCAGGCACGCGAGCACGATCCTGATGCCTCTCAGCGTCTTCACGTCGCGCAGCGCCAAGGTCCACGCATAAAAAGACAAAAGTTTTTTGCTTCTTTTTTTCAAAAAAGAAGACCTTCCTTTTTGAAGAGTTTCCCGTCCTGCATATGGACCTGCCTGTCACACCGCTCGGCCAGCTGTGGATCGTGCGTGATCAGCAGCAGGGTTGTGCCGTGCTGTGCTTGCATGCCGAACAGCAGGTCCATCACCAGTTTGCCGGTGGCCAGATCGAGGTTGCCGGTGGGTTCGTCGGCCAGCAGCAGGGCGGGGTGGGGCACGAAGGCGCGGGCCAGCGCCACGCGCTGTTGTTCGCCGCCGGAGAGTTGGCCGGGCAGGTGGGTGAGGCGGTGGCCCAGGCCCACGGATTGCAGCGCGGCCCGCGCGCGGTCTTCTGCGTTTTCGCTGCCCGCGAGTTCCAGGGGCAGGGCCACGTTTTGCAGCGCTGTCATGGTGGGGATCAGGTGGAAGGACTGGAACACGATCCCCACGCTGTGCCGGCGCAGCCGCGCCAGGCCATCCTCATCCAGCCGCGTCAGATCCTGCCCGGCCAGGCGAACGGTGCCGGAGGTGGCGCGTTCCAGCCCGGCCAGCACCATCAGCAGGCTTGTTTTGCCGGAGCCGGAGGGGCCGACCAGGCCGACCGATTCGCCGGCTTCGATGTCCAGATCGATGCCGGCGAGGATGTTGACCGGTCCGGAGGCGGCGGGCACCGTCAGGTGCAGGTCTGTCACATGAACGAGCGGCTCCTGGCCGGGCGCGGTGCGAACCAGGGGGGAGGGGTTTTCAGGGATGTCCATTACCCCCCGATATGGGCGGTGCGGCGGTGCAGCGAAGGTGGTGCTTGGTGTTTTCCTGGTGATGGCGATGCATGCGGGTGCGGCGGCGGCGCGGCCGGTGCGGCTGCTGGTGTTCGGAGACTCGCTGGTGGCGGGCTATGGCCTGCCGCATGAGGATGGGTTCGAGGCGCGGCTGGAAGATGCCCTGCGCGCGGACGGGCGCGATGTGGTGATCCTAGATGGCGGCGTATCCGGCGATACCAGCGCCGGCGGCCGCGCGCGGATCGACTGGTCTTTGAGTGACAAGCCGGATGCGGCGATCGTGGAGCTTGGCGCCAACGATGGCCTGCGCGGATCCGACCCCGCCGCGATGCAGGCGAATCTGATGGCGATCCTGGATGCACTGGCGGCCGCGCATGTGCCCACGCTGCTGACCGGGATGCTGGCGCCGCCGAACCTCGGCGCCGCGTATGGGGCGCAGTTCAAGGCGGTGTTCGCGCGTCTTGGGCAGCGCCCAGGGCTGCTGTACGATCCGTTTTTCTTGCAGGGCGTTGCCGCCAATCCGGCCCTGAACCAGGACGATGGGATCCACCCCAACGCCGAGGGTGTGAAGGTGATCGTGGCGCGGCTGAAGCCTTTGATTGAAAAGCTGCTCGATGAAGCCAACAAGTAAAAGACTCTTCTTTTTTGAAAAAAAGAAGCAAAAAACTTTTACTCTTTTGGGTGCGCTTCTGATGGCTAACGCCGGGGCTTGGGCCTGGGCGTACGCGGCGTTTCATGGGCGGCCGGCGTTGTTGGGTACGGCGTTCTTGGCGTGGGTGTTTGGGCTGAGGCACGCGGTGGACGCGGATCATATCGCGGCCATCGACAACGTCGTGCGCAAGCTGATGCAGGCAGGCAAAAGGCCCATCACCGTCGGCCTATGGTTCTCGCTGGGGCACTCAACCGTGGTGGTTCTCGCCTCGCTGGCGGTGGCAGCCACCGCGGCCGCGCTGCAAGGGCGCCTGGAAGCCGCCCGTGAAATCGGCGGTGTTGTCGGCACGCTCGTCTCCGCAAGCTTTCTGCTGGCGATCGCGCTGGTCAACATCGTGATCCTGCGTGGCGTGTGGCGCAGTTTTACGCGCGCCCGCCGTGGCGAGCCGATCGACGATGCGGTGCTGGACACACTGCTCGCCGGACGCGGCCTTCTGGCGCGCCTGTTCCGCCCGCTGTTTTCCGCCATCCGCGCAAGCTGGCATATGTATCCTCTGGGCTTTCTCTTCGGCCTCGGATTCGACACGGCCACCGAGATCGGCCTGCTGGGGATTTCCGCCACGCAAGCGGCGCGTGGCATGTCGCCCTGGGAAGCGATGGTGTTCCCCGCGCTGTTCACCGCCGGCATGGCGCTGATCGATACATCCGATAGCGTTCTGATGGTCGGCGCCTATGGCTGGGCCTTTGTGCATCCGCTGCGTAAGCTGTGGTACAACCTTACGATCACCGCCGCCTCCGTTCTGGTCGCGCTCCTGATCGGCGGAATCGAGGCTCTGGGTCTTCTGGGCGATCAATTGTCACTCACCGGCCCGTTCTGGGCGGGCGTGGGCCGGCTGAACGACAGCTTTGGCTATCTGGGCTTCGCGGTGGTGGGCATTTTCGCCGCGTGCTGGGCGGCATCCGCTGTGATTTACCGGTGGAAGCGGTTCGATACGCCGGTGGCGTGAGTGCGGCGCTGGCAGCAGCTTCATGCCACACATCGGTCAGTGGACCCTCCCGGCCGGGGAGAAGGCGACGTTGCGTCCCCCCCGACGCTGACATTACGCTCACCTAACGTGGGTCTTGTGGATTTGGTCTGTGGGGAGAACGGATATGGTGACGCATGAATGCGCCTGGCGTGCGGCGGTAGCGAAGCTGGCGATTGGCATGGCGGTGATGGGCGCTGGCGCTGGGGTGGCGTGCGCGGCGGAGGCACAGGTTACGGCGCCGGTGTCACACACGCTGATCGGCACATATTATGAGGCTTATAATGGCAGCAAGGCGACGTCCTGCGCCGCCGCGGGCTGCACCGCGTGGGTTAACGTGGCGACGGTGTCGATCCCGTGCACGGGGGCGGTGGGCGCTGCCTGCACCATTGAGCTGGATGTCGCCGGGCTGGCGGAGGTTGGCTACAATGGCGGCAGCTTCCCAAACGGCAATGTCGGGAACTATCAGTTCACCTTCGATGGCCATTACCCGGCGGCAACCGGGCCGGATGGAATATTTCCCTTTGGCATTACCGGGCCGCAGGCCAGTGGGTTCATAGTGACGTACCAGGTGAAAAATACCAGTTTGAACCAGAAACATGTGATTGTGGTCAATATCGGCTGCCTGGCCGGCAGCTCCATCAGCAGCGGCTGCAACGCGCAGATTTCTGATCCGAGCCTGGTGTTTCGGGTGATGCGTCCTTAGCGCGGCCGGTCCTTCGTAGGCGGGATAACATCCAGCCGGTGAAACTTCACACCCTCGAAGCACCAGGCCAACGGTACCGAGCTATCTAGAACAAAACTCAAGGTCGGCCTTCGTTGACAAGGTCTTTGATGTCTAGGCCGCCCAGCGAAAGGCCTTTGCTCATTTCGAGAATGCCGGCGACCGCGCGGCGCGCTTTTTCGCGGTCGAAGCCAGGTTCGGTCGAAACGATCTTTGCAACCGCTTTGCCGCGGCGTGTGATGACGATTTCTTCGCCATGCTCCACCTGGTCGAGCAGCTGACTAAATGTGTTCTTCGCCTCAAAGGCGCCGACCTCGCGCATCAGACCCTCGCTCACAATTCTGTTGACCAACTGGCTTACAGACTAGGTTACCATTTAGTGCGGCGGTTATCTAGGGATTGGAATCAGCCCCTGCTCTGGGAATCTCTTCCAGTTGATAAACCGGATTATCACGTAGAGGAAACCCGACAACGGAAAGTGACCCAGGATGGCAGAAGGCCTTGGAGGGAGTCTTCGGGACAACAAGCTCTGAGGATTCGTCGCTATTTGCCTCGCGGGGCGGCGTCGTGTGGCCGATCGGCGCCGCCCAAAATATGCCGAAGAAAGCGGCTTTATTCGCGCAAAAACCGGGTACACGGGTAGTCGGCAAGCGTTGACCAGAACCACACGCTATGTATTCATTCGTGCAGCGCCGCCACGTCCTTAAATTGGTAGTGGAAGGGTGCAGCATCGTCCCGGAAAAAGCAAATCACCCGCCATCAAATAGCCAGCCGGCCAATGCCCCCAGCAATTTGGTAGCAACAGTCACTTTGGCATAGATATGCTGAAAGACAATACGATACTGTGAGTAATGGTGAAGGCCACTGAATACGCGACATGGACGGCTACGGTGAGTGCGAATCAACTAATCCGAGTATCAAGATGTGACGGCAGCGACGCAACCACTACACGCCTGTTTTCATCATCCCAAAAAAAGTAGAGCCGGAAGCAGTAGCGTGGATCGCGGCTGCTGCTTCCTTTTAAGTGCATGTCGATTTCTCTTCTTCTACCCTTATACGTTACAAAGTAGTCGCTAGCGTTTTCCCCTGCCCTCGTACTACTATGAGTCGGTGAATGCTCTAGGCCAAGTTGTCGAAGTCCGCTATCCCAACGCTCCTTCGTGACCTGCGAACTTGATCGCCGCATCGGAACATAAGCTTCATGCAATAGCAGCAACGCCTGATATGCCAGAGGCGGATTATCGAAAATCGATTTCTTTGCGGCATTTAAGGCCCTCGGCAAAAGCTCAATCGTCTCGCTAAGATAAAGAGCGCTCCACGCCTCAAGTTGATCAAAACTTTCTGGGATTTCTACGTCTGGCCTCTGTTCCCTGACGCGAATAGCTCTTTCCATCTCCGCCAACCGTATGCGAAGCGCATAAAGCTCGCCCCGCACCTCATCCCGGTCTGCAACGGCCAATCGACGTTCTTCATCGGCAATCGCAACGAGCTCGTCACTCTCGGCTTTTGCATCTGCTAACTCATCAAGTAGACGTTGATTTTCGGACTCATAAAGTTGAACCAATTCTTCGGCGGATCGGCCGCTGTTCGATGCAGCTTGGCGCGAGAGGGTCGCGACTGTACGACGTATCTCTGCGAACGATGATATGGCATCGTCGGCGTCGCGACGACCTGCCGACGCCTTAAGAACAAGGTCGGTGACAGCGTTCTGTATCGTGGCATTACCTGCGTCGCGCACGTGCTCCGCGAGCCAAAGTGGGTGGTCATAGGGGTCGTCGTGCTCGTAGGAGAAACCGGGCCACCAAATTCGTAAGGCTCCGTTGAAAACTGAAAAACGCTTTCCAACCATGCCCGTAAGCCAAAACGATGCTTCGCGGCTCAGCAGGCGAACGTGGCCCGCGCCAAACACCGCACTTGCAAGGCGATCGGCATCGACAAGAGGCTGAGGCCCAAAAGAAGACTCCTCCATTGAAATACCAATCACAGGCGAGCGGCGCTTCGTGTTCCTAAGAAGCTCAAGAAACGAGGTCGCCTCGTCCTCTGTCTCTACTGCCTGAGCCTGCAGGTCTATCTCGGCATTATCTAACCATACATTATGACTCTTAGCCACGTCTCGCATGAAGCGCGGCACACTACGTGAAAATGGCGCGGGATCGCCCAATGTCACACAATGCAGGCGGAACCCTAGGAGCGCCGACTGCGCGCCACGTGATGCCAACATTACTTCCGTTACCCAACTGCGGCGCGCAACGCGTTCATCCTGGAAATCTTGGCGGGCAGACCATACTTGCGGATCTGTTAGGGCCACCGTTTCAACACGTTGGGTCCCGAGCAAATCAAGGCTATCGCTTTCTCCGCGAAGCATCTTGTCAGTGAGGCCGCCCCCGGCTTTCTTTGTAAGCCATTCGAGGACAAGATTCCGAACGCCAACCAACCCGGTTGTTTTTCCCCCAAGATCCACACGCACAACCGACTGGCTGATTCGCTCAACGCGACGTTGAAAAGACGGAGCTTGCTCGATGCTCATGAAATTAGCCTTCTCCCGATAGTTTCAACGATCCCCAACCAACTCCTGCCCCCGGATGAGCCAGCATAGAGGTGTCCGAACCCTATTCATCTCGTTCGCCCTGATCCTGCGGAAAATCCGCTGCAAGAGGCCCACTGTTTCGCGGACCTCGCCAACTGACCTACCATTGTATCACATCGGGCGCCGCACTCGGCCCAACTCCTGCCGACGCCACGCCACCAGCGCGTAAGGCCGTGCCTCGGCTCGACCCGACCCCGCCCTTCAGCAACGGGCCGGCCTGTGCCTGACCAATGCCAGCCTTCCACTAGCAATCCTGCCCGGTTACGTGATGACTGAGTTGCATCATTATGGTGTCGTCGTCACCATGTTAAGGCTGATTTTCGATACCACGTCATCGTCGCGGCACGCAGAAGCCGGGCGGGAGCATCAAACGCACCTCTTGCGCGCAATTGGGGATGGACAAGCGCGCATGTTGTCCAGCGTTCCCCTGTTCTTGGAATATGAGGCAGTCCTGTCCCGGCCCAAGCAGCTCCGGGCCGCGCGGTTGACCCGCACCCAATTCGGGCTTCCTCAATTACGTCGCCGGCCTCGTAGAGCCGGTGAAACTTCACACCCCGTGGCGACCACAACTCAACGACGCCGCCGACGAAATGGTGCTTGAAACGGCGATCAACGGCAGGGCGGATTGTATCGTGACCTTCAACACACGACATTTCCACCCATCCAGGCGGTTCGGGATCGACGTGATCCGTCCCGACGAAGCGATAAGGAGGTTGCGATGACCAAACCTGACCAATCCCTGCGCCTGCAACCCTCCCTCAAGCAGGCAGCCGAAAGGATCGCCATCGCGGGGGCACAAGCCTGAACCAATTCGTCAACGCCGCCGTGGCCGAAAAACTATCCGCCCTGCAGACCGACTCTTTCTTCACCGCCCGCGCGCAGGCCGGTAACCGTAAAGACTTCGCCAGCTTCCTCGACGGCGCGGGCCACGAACCGCCCGCTGACGGCGATCAACCACCGTAAAGAAATTCCTTCTTTTTCTGAACACAAGAAACTGCAAAGATTGCCTCGTGTGGTGGGCCCTTGTGCGTGCGCTGAGGTATGAAACCACAGTTGAACGCAATGTTGCCGGCTGAAGCCACCACCCCCCCCTTCATTACAGTGCGATGCGGATCTGAGCTTTGCCGCCGCTGCCCGCGCCGTTGCCGCATACCCCGACTCATCTGCGTTCATCTGCGGTTTCATCTTGCTTCGCGCGCACAAACCAGCCTCCTGTCCGCCGCTTAGCGACCCTCCCCCGCCCGCAGCGCCTCAGCCAAGCGCGCATTCTCCGCCTCATCCCCCGCCAACACCCCCAGCCGCAAAAACAAATCGATCAGCACCAGCGTCACATTGAACTTGAAATCATCCGTCTCCAGCAGCGCCGCCAACACCCGGGCAGCCGACCACAGCTCAAACCCCGCCACCTCGCCATCGGCCGGCACCGGCACCACACCCTCCGCCAGCGCCAGATCATAGCAATGCAGCCGATCGCGCCTCAGCCCCTCCGGCCGCTGCATCGTATAGGCAATCACCCCCACCGGCCGCGCGGCGCGCACCACATCCGGCGCAAGCCCCGCCTCCTCCGCGCCCTCCTTCACCAGCGTCGTCTCCGGCGTCATCCCCGCGCTGATGCCGCCGGCAAACAGATGGTCCAGCTTGCCGGGGTCGATCAGCCGGTCCGCGGCGCGGCGGGCAATCCAGAGGTGCAACCCGTCCGCGCGGCGCACCAGGCCGTTCACATGCACCCCCTCCGCCGCAATGCCGAACCAGGGCAGCGCGCCACGATCCACCGTGGCCAGCACCTCACCCCCCGGCCGCGCCCGCACATCGAAAGCCTCGCCACGCCAGGCAAACCACCCGGCATCGGCCAACCCGCGGGCAAGCGCGGGCAAAGCCGCCGCCCGCTCCAGCACCACCCCATCGCCCGCCCGCAAGCAGCCGGCCTGGCCCGCCAGATGCACGGCGGCATCGGGCGCCAGCCAGCCCACCTGCACATCGCCCAGCCTAAACGGCACCCGCCCCCCCGGCAGGCGCGTGTTCCGCACCGCCTCTATGTGGCGCATCAACCCATCCGTCATGCCATCTCCCACCACGCGGGCTTTGAAATCGCGGCCCCCCATGCCACATCGCAAGCCATGCGTGTGATGGCCTCCTCCCGCCTGGCTCTGCCGGGCCAGACCCGATCTTCCGCCGAAACCATAAAAACCCTCGCGCCGTATCTCTGGCCCAAGGACGATCCGGGCGGGCGCCTCCGCGTGGTGGTCGCCATGGCGTTCCTGGTGCTCGCAAAACTCGCCAACGTCTATGTCCCGGTCATCTATGCGCGCGCCGTGGATGCGCTCTCCCACCGCGGCGCCATGGCGCACCTGCTCGCCGTGCCGGCCGGCCTGATCGTCGCCTACGGCCTGCTGCGCCTGGCCTCCGCCGGCTTCGGCGAGTTGCGGGATGCCGTGTTCGCCGCCGTGCAGCAGCGCACCGTGCGCCGCGTCGCCCTGCAAACCTTCGAACACATGCACCGCCTCAGCCTGCGCTTCCACCTGGACCGGCAAACCGGCGGCGTATCCCGCGCCATCGAACGCGGCAGCGCCGGCATCGAACAGGTGCTGCGCCTGGCCGTCTTCAACATCGTGCCCACCATCATCGAGCTGCTGATGGTCACCGCCGTGCTCTGGAGCATCTTCGACTGGCGGTTCGCCCTGGTGACGTTCGGCGCGGTGGCCGCCTACATCGCCTTCACCCTGGCCTTCGCCACCTGGCGCGTGCGCTTCCGCCGCACGATGAACGACAACGATACCGAAGCGCAGTCCAAGGCGGTGGATAGCCTGCTCAACTACGAAACCGTCAAATACTTCGGCAACGAGGCGCATGAGGCAAGCCGCTTCGATGCCGCGCTGGCCCGCTACGAACGCGCGGCCGTCAAAAGCCAGGTCACGCTGAACATGCTCAATCTCGGCCAGGCCGCCATCATCGCGCTGGGCCTGGCCGTGATCATGCTCATGGCCGCCCGCGGCGTCGTCTCCGGCCAGATGAGCGTGGGCAAATTCGTGCTGGCCAACACCTATCTGATCCAGCTCTATCAGCCGCTGAATTTCCTGGGCTTCGCCTACAACACCATCAAGCAGGGTCTGGTGGACATGGAACAGATGTTCCGCCTGCTGAACGTGGACGAGGAAGTGCAGGACCGTGCGGGGGCGGTGCAGCTCTCCGCCCACCTGGCCGAGGGCGAACCCTGCTCCGTCACGTTCGAGGATGTGCAGTTCGGCTACACCCCGGCGCGCGAAATCCTCAAAGGCGTCAGCTTCACCGTGCCGGCCGGCCACAAGGTGGCCATCGTCGGCCCCACGGGCGCGGGCAAATCCACCATCAGCCGGCTGCTGTTCCGCTTCTACGATGTGAATGCCGGCAGCGTCATGGTCGATGGGCGTGACGTGCGGGACTACACCCAGGCCTCCCTGCGCGCCGCCATCGGCGTGGTGCCGCAGGATACCGTGCTGTTCAACGATACCATCCGCTACAACATCGCCTATGGCCGCCCCAGCGCCACGCAAGCCGAAATCGAACACGCCGCCAAAGTGGCCCAGGTGCATGATTTCGTGCTCCGCATGCCCGATGGCTACGATACGCGGGTGGGCGAACGCGGGTTAAAACTCTCCGGCGGCGAAAAACAGCGCGTCGCCATCGCGCGAACGGTCCTCAAAGACCCCCGCGTGCTGATCCTGGACGAAGCCACCAGCGCCCTGGATAGCCGCACCGAACGCGATATCGAGGCCGCACTGCGCGCCGTCTCCGCCCGCCGCACCACGCTGGTCATCGCCCACCGCCTCTCCACCGTGGTGGATGCGGACGAGATCCTCGTGCTCGTGGATGGCCGCGTCGCCGAACGCGGCACGCATAAGCAGCTGCTGGCCGCCGGCGGCGTGTTCGCCCGCATGTGGGATCTGCAATCCCAACAGGCCGAGCCGGAACTGGAGGAAGAGGTGCTGCAAGCCGATCTGGCGGCAGGCCGCATGCCGGCAGGGGTGGGTTAAAATCGCCACGGACGAAAAGCTGCTGTCCGAACTGAGCCAGGCCGGGCAAGCCGTGGATGGGGCCATCCAGGCCATGCTCGCAAGCGGCCTGAACCCGGTCGCGATCGCCTCGGCCCTGCTCGGCGGATCGCTGTGCCTGATGTCGAAGTCGATGGGGGATGAGGCGCTGCTGCGGATGCTGGAGAATGCGGCGGCGGGGGTCAGGGCGGGGGAGCTTAAAAACTAAGAAAGACTCTTCTTTTTTGAAAAAAAGAAGCAAAAAACTTTTGACTGTTTGGGGCGTGGCCCGCCGGAAGCGTACGCAAAAGAGTAAAAGTTTTTTGGTTCTTTTTTTCAAAAAAGAACATCCTTGACCTTCCTCCCCACCGAACGCATTTTCCCGCGTTCAGGCCGCCCCGCGCGGCCGCTCCCTTTTGAGGTGCGTTATGGCCAAGTCCAACACTGTCCAGATCCGGCTCGTCTCGAGCGCGGACACCGGATATTTCTACGTCACGAAGAAGAACGCGCGTACCAAGACCACGAAGATGGAGTTCAAGAAATACGATCCCGTCGCCCGCAAGCACGTCGTCTTCAAGGAAGCCAAGATCAAGTGACCTGACCGCCCGGAAGCTGTCTTCGATTTGTCATCATGTTTTCAGGGGATTGATGACAATCCCAGGTGCGTTCGTTGAAACTTTTGCTTAGATACGACGTCCGACCGGAGTTGGGAATCGAAGCATGGACGCAAGCGTAGAGACGGCCGCGCGTGGCCTGGGTCAGGATAGTGCCAACGCCGGCCTGTTCTTTCGCCGCTGGATGGCCAACCCGTTGCAGATGGGTTCCATCGTCCCCTCCTCGCCGTCGCTATGCAAGCGCATCGTGGCGCAGACCAAAGCCGATCCCGACCAGATCGTGGTGGAGCTGGGCGCTGGCACCGGCGTGATCAGCCGCGCCCTGCTGGATAGCGGCCTGGCGCCGGAGCGTCTGTATGTGGTGGAAATCGTGCGCGACATGGCCGAGCACCTGCGCGCCGTGCTGCCCGGCGCCCGCGTGATCGAAGGCGATGCCCGCCGCCTGCCTCAACTCATCCCCCCCGAGTTCCACGGCAAGATCGGCACGGTCGTCGTGGGCATTCCCCTGGTTCTGTTGCCGCTGGCGGAGCAGCGCCGCTTTATCGATGCCATAGAGGCCGTCGCCCCCGGCGTGGGCTTCATCCTCTACAGCTACTGCATCACCTCGCCGCTGCCGTGGAAGAAGCACGGCCTGGTCCCCAAGCGCGAAGCCTGGACCCCGCTGAACTTCCCGCCCGCCAGCGTCTGGCGCTACACACCCAAAAATTAAGGGGGGCTTTCGGTCACCGCCCAGAGCATCATCCGACGGGCGCATTCGATGCCGGCACCGTAGACAGAGACTCAACCACGACGGCGTCAAGACACGAAGAAAGTCACGAAGAAAAACCTCCATGCGTCGTCTTCGTGGCCTCCTTCGTGTCTTGGTGCCTTCGTGGTTATCTTTCTTCCTTGCTGCCGTGCCGCCGGCGCGGCAAAAGCAAAAAGTCTTCTTTTTCTGAAGAAAAAGAAGCAAAAAGACTTTTAAATTTTGGGCCCGTACCCCTTACCGGGCCGCGTGCTGGGTTTTGCCGAAGAGGATGTCGCGCGTGGCGTCCGTCATCGGTGGCGGGGCGGCGACGAGATCGGCCAAAAGCGCCAGCCCGCGCTGAACGGCCGGCCGCGCCTCGATGGCGTCAACCCAGCGCGCCACGCCCGGCGCGGCCTCCAGCGACAGCATCTCCCGCTTCACCGCCGAACGTATCCACGGAAAGCTCGCGATGTCGGCGATGCTATACGCCTCCCCGGCCAGGAACGGCGTGCGGGAGAGCTGCTTTTCCAGCACCCGAACCAGGCGGTTCGCCTCGTTCTGATAGCGCTCGATCGCGTAAGGGATCTTCTCCGGCGCGTAGCTGGCGAAATGGTTGTACTGGCCAAACATCGGCCCCACACCGCCCATCTGGAACATCAGCCATTGCAGGCAGGCGTACCGGGCAGCCGGATCGGCCGGGATAAGCTGGCCGGCCTTCTCGGCCAGGTAGATCAGGATCGCGCCGCTTTCAAACAGCGCCAGCCGCTCCCCACCCGGCCCCTGCGTATCCACGATCGCCGGTATCCGATTATTGGGGCTGATCGCCAGGAATTCCGGCTTGAACTGCTCGCCGCGGCCAATCGCCACAGGCACCAGCGTGTAGGGCAGGCCCAGTTCCTCGATGGCAATATGCACCTTCACGCCGTTCGGCGTCGGCCAGGTCCAGATCTCGATCATTGGTCTCTCCGTTTCAACAAGCAGCCGGCGCCGACGTTACCACCCATGCCTGGAAAGCAATTTCACTTAACGAGTTGTACACCCCACGGACGCAAACTGAGACACCACCCACGCTGCGAGACAAACTGCATGTTTTCCCAAACAAGCGTTGATGCCCGGCTGAGCGACGCCTGGGGGATCATGGGCACGAGTGCCCAAATTGTCGATGCCCGCCATGCCGATCCCCTGGCCATCGAGCCCAGAACCGCCACGGCTCAGTGGCCGATGCCTGGCCCCGCCGACATGAAATTGGTGTTGCAGCCAGTGCACGCACTGGTCGGCGGCGCTCTGCTCGGTGCCGAGGCAACCCTTCCGGCCGCCAGGCCCCTCGTGCCCGGTGGGCAGGGGCACCAGTCAACGGCCGAGGAGATGTCCGCTGCCCTGTTGCAGTGTGCCTGCCGCGAGGCGCAGGCCTGGCCCACCGGGCCGGAGCGCCGGTTAGGTGTGGCTGGCGGCCTTCGCGTATCCGTCTGTGTCCCGGCCGCGGTCATCGGTAGCCGCGCCCTGCTGGCGCAGACGCGTCTGGCGCTGGAGCAATCGGATCTTCCACCCGAGTTGCTGGAAGTGACGATCATGGAGCACGCCATGGGCAACGACGCGCCGGAAATGCTTCTCGCCGTGTCCGCGCTGCGGGACATGGGCGCCGGCGTCGTGCTGGACCAGTTCACTGGCGGCAGCCACGGGTTGCGCATGTTGCGCCGCCTGCCCTTCACCAGCATATGGCTTGCCCCGGCGCTGACAGCCGAACTGGCCTATCAACGGGAGGCCCGCGCCGCCGCGGCGGCCGTCATCACCTTCGCGCATGCGCTGGATGCGATCGTGGTGGCGCGGGACGTGGCCACCCCCGTGCAGCAGGCCATTCTGGCCGATCTGGGCTGCGATGGCGGGCAGGGGCCCATCTTCGGCGCCGCCATGGAAGCCAGCATCTTCCGCCACGCCCTCACCGGCTGGCTGGATAACTGATCGCCCCTCGCAGAACAGGCCCACGGCCCCAAAATGGGGCACGCGGGATATGCCCGCCAACAGGCGGGTGAAAGCCACATGACCGATCTGCACGATGCCCTGATCGCCCAGCGCCGCGCCTTCGCCGCCGCGCCATGGCCCGGCGCCGCCGCGCGCCGGGCAGATATCAGGCGCATCGAGACGATGCTGACGGCGCACCAGGAGGCGATCGCGGAGGCGATTTCCGCCGATTTCGGCAACCGGTCGCGCGTCGAGACCATGCTGTCGGAGATCATGCCCAGCAAGGCCGCCTGCGCCCATGCCCGCCGGCACCTTGCCGGCTGGATGCGGCCGCAGCGGCGCGGCGTGGGCCTGAATTTTCAGCCGGCCACCAACCGCGTGGAATTTCAGCCCGTGGGCGTGGTGGGGGTGGTGGCGCCCTGGAACTATCCGATCTTCCTCACGATCGGCCCGTTGATCGATATCCTGGCCGCCGGCAACCGCGCCATGATCAAGCCCTCGGAGCTCACGCCCGCCACCTCCGCTCTGCTCGCCCGGATGATGTCGGAAACTTTTCCACCCGAGCAGGTGATGGTGGTGCAGGGCGATGCGGCGGTGGCGCGGGCCTTCACGTCGCTGCCCTTCGATCACCTGGTCTTCACCGGATCCACGGGCATCGGCCGCGAGGTGATGCGCGCCGCCGCCGAAAACCTGGTGCCGGTAACGCTGGAACTGGGCGGCAAATCCCCGGTGATCGTGGCGGAGGATTTTTCCGCGGCGCGGGCCGCGTATTCGGTCGCCATGGGCAAGTTTTTCAATGCCGGCCAAACCTGCACCGCGCCGGATTACGCGCTGCTGCCCGCGGCCCAGGCCGAACCGTTCGCGCGCGGCGTTCTCGCCGCGGCCGAAGCGATGTTCCCCACGCTCTCCGGCAACGCCGATTACACCGCCATCATTTCCGACCGCCACCATCAGCGCCTGGGCGAGCTGGTGGCGGAGGCGGAGGCCGCCGGTGCCACGATTCTGCGCCATCGCGCGCCCGTATCAGGCAATATCCGCCATTTCCCCCCCACCGTGGTGCTCGATCCGCCGCTGGATGGCCGGCTGATGCGCGACGAAATCTTCGGCCCCATCCTGGCCGTGGTGCGCACCGCCTCCACGGACGCTGCCATCGACTTCGTCAACGCCCGGCCCCGCCCGCTGGCGCTGTACGCCTACACCAACCAGGCCGCCACCGAACGCCGCATCCTGAACGGCACCATCTCGGGCGGCGTCACACTCAACGGCACCCTGATGCACACCGCCCAGACCGATCTGCCCTTCGGCGGCATCGGCCCCAGCGGCATGGGCGCCTATCACGGCCGCGAGGGTTTTTTGCAATTCTCCCACGCCCGCGCGGTGCATAAGCCCGGCTTCTTCTCCGGCTTCGATTACCTTCGCCCGCCGCACGGCGCCAAGACGCGGTTTGCGCTGCGTGCCCTGGGCATTTCCGCCCGCCAGCACAGGAATTCTGAGAGGAAGAATGTTCTTTTTTGAAAAAAAGAACCAAAAAACTTTTGACACTTGGCATACGCTGCCGGCGACTCCGCGACAGCCAGTTAAAAGTCTTTTGCTTCTTTTCTTCAGAAAAGAAGGAATTTCTTTCCATCAACCGCAAGCGCCTGCACGGGCAAGAAGGAATGCCGCTTCCCGCGCGTTGCAGGTAAGCTTGGCCGCAGCCTCGAATTCCGCGCGGGCCTCGGCCAGACGGCCGCAGCGGAACAGAAAATCCCCCCGCGCCGCCGGCAACGGCGCATAATTCCGCAGGGCGGCGGCGCCGGACAAGTCGTCCAGCAGAGTCAGCCCCGCTTCGGGTCCGAAGGCCATGCTGTGCGCGACGGCGCGAGCGAGATCGATCACCGGGGAGGGCATCACCGTGCGCAGCCGGTCATACAGCGCGGCGATGCTGGGCCAGTCCGTATCTTCCGCGCTGCGCGCGCGCGCATGGCAGGCGGCGATGGCGGCTTGCAACGCATAGGGGCCCTCGCGCCCGAGCGTTTCCGCGCGCGCCAGCGCGGCAAGGCCGCGGCGGATCAGCACATGGTCCCAGCGCGCGCGGTTCTGTTGGGTCAGCGCAATGAGGGCGCCATCCGGCCCGATGCGCGCCTTCAGGCGCGAGGCCTGGATTTCCATCAGCGCCAGCAGGCCGAACACCTCCCCATCGCCTGGCATCAGCCCCGCCAGCATGCGGCCCAGCCGTTGCGCCTCCAGGCACAGGCCGGGCCGGACGAGATCCTCGCCCTGCGTGGCCGCATAGCCTTCGTTGAAGACCAGGTAGACGACCTCCAGCACCGAGGCGAGCCGCGCCGCACGCTCGGCGCCGCGCGGCACCTCGAAGCTGAGGCCCGCCTTGGCGATCGTTTTCTTCGCGCGGACGATCCGCTGCGCGATCGTTGCCTCGTTGCAGAGGAAGGCGCGGGCGATCTCGTCCGTTGTCAGTCCGCCGATGACGCGCAGGGTGAGCGCCGTGCGGGCCTCCGCCGGCAGCACGGGGTGGCAGGACGTGAAGATCAGGCCCAGCAATTCGTCGCCGAGATCGTCGTCCATGGCGGCATCGACGGCCTCAACCGTGTCGAACGCGTCGTCCAGATCCTGCGCGATCTCGCCATGGATGCGCGCGCGCATCCTGGCGCGGCGGATCCAGTCGATGGCGCGGCGCCTGGCGGCTGTCATCAGCCAGGCGCCGGGTTTGGCCGGCACGCCGGTTCTGGGCCATTCGGTCAGGGCAACGACCAGGGCATCCTGCGCCAGTTCCTCCGCCAGGCCCACATCGCGCACCATGCGCGCCAGGCCCGCGATGAGCCTGGCCCGTTCAATGCGAAAAACCGCTTCGATCGCCTGGCGCGTCTCGCCTGCTCCCATGAAGCCTTGTCCGCCACTGGCATGGGGCAGGCAAGCGCGTTGCGGGACGATCGCTTCAATCGGTGACTGCCGCGTGTCTCGCATGCGCGGCCTCCCAGCGCTTGACCCGGCCGCCCCGGATTTCGGCGATCTCCGGTTGCAGAAGTGCTTCGATCTCGGCCGCGTCGAACAGCGGCCGGATTTCGATTTCGCTTGGCCCCGGCATGGGATTGGGGCAGCGCTTCACCCAGGCGACCGCCTCGTCGAGGTCCTTGACCTCCCATAGCCAGAAGCCGGCGACCAGTTCGCGGGTTTCGGCGAAGGGGCCGTCGATCACCGTGCGGCCGGGGCCGTCGAACGCCACACGCTTGGCATGCGCGGTCGCCTTGAGGCCCTCGGCCATCAGCAGGATGCCGGCCGTGTGAAGTTCGTGGTTGAAGCGGCCCATCGCCTCCATCGCCTCCGGCGTGGGGGGCGCGCCGCTTTCGCTGTCCGCGGTCGCCTTAACGAACACCATAACACGCATGTCTGCCTCCTTGGTTGAGCCTGGCCCACTGGCCCGGCATCACAGCGACGAACGGGGTTCTGGAAAATCGACATCGTTTCGGAAATACTTTTGCCCCGGTGCCGCGCCGGTGGCGAAGGACCGCATCACAAGACTTTCTCAGCAAAACTCTCCTCGCAGGGATGCCACTCGAACAGCGGCCGGATTTCGATCTCGCTTCTGCCCGGCGCGGTGTTGGGCCAGCTTTTGCCCCAGGCGAGCGCCTCGTCCATGTCCTTGACGTCCCACACGGAGTATCCGGCGACCATTTCGCGGGTTTCGGCGAAAGGCCCGTCCATGACGGTGACGCTGCCGCCTTCGAACGCAATTCGCTTGGCGTGGGAGGAGTTCATCAGGCCAGCCCCGTCGACAAGGCCGATGCCGGCCGCCTGCATTGCCTCCCCATAGGCGTGCATTGCCGCCATCGCCTCCGGCGTTGGGGGAATGCCCTTTTCGCTATCTTCGGTCGCCTTCACGATCACCATCACCCGCATCGTTCTGCCTCCTTGGTTGGGCCGGCCGCATTGGCCTGGCATGAGAGCGACGAACGAGGTTCCCGGAAATCGACATCGGCGCGCAAATTTTTTTCGCGGTCGCACCTATGGCGAAGCCAACGGTGCCGGTGCCCTGCGACAATTCATCTGATCCGCATTCAGGGTATCCGTGGTGCCCCGAAATCGGCCCCCTCATCCCGGAGCCTCCGCTGATTTGGCTGCGCCTTGACTGTTCCCGCCTTGGTGCCTTCGTGGTTCGATCCGTGTTCGTAACCGGCCAGGTGGCTCTGCCCAAGAAGCAGAAGCGGTGGCTGTTCACCGCCGCCGAATGTGCCGAGAGATGGAAAAAAGCTCGGCCCTATGAGGTGTTTATAGGTCTCGTCCCTCTTTGCGTATCTCGTGCATCAACGGCGTTCGATCCCCTGGCGCACCGGCCAGATACGGCTTTCACGCCTCAAGCCGCGCCCACATCTTCCGCCATGCCAAGCGCGGCCAGCAACCCATGGCGGGATCCCAGCAGATCCTCCAGGCAGGCGCCATCAAGCACCGCCAAAAATGCCGCCATGGCCTCGGCCAGAACCCCGCGCAAGGCGCACACGGGGATGATCCGGCATTGGCCGTCCGGGGCGAAGCAGGCGACCAGGCTGAAATCGGTCTCCGTGGTGCGGACCACCTCGCCGATGGTAATCTCGGCCGGGGGGCGGGCCAGCCGCACGCCGCCGCCATTGCCGCGCATCGTCTCCACAAAGCCGCCATCGCGCAGCCGCTGGGCAACCCGCATCAGATGGTGGCGCGAGATGCCGAAAGAGTCGGCAATCTCGGCCACGTTAACCACCTCCCCCTCCCGCGCGCCGAGCACGATGAGCATGCGCAAGGCGTAGTCCGTATGGATGGAGAGCCGCATCCCGAGCCTTTCTGAGTCGACGCTGATCCTACCCCGTCAGGCGGGCGGTGGCGCGGCTTTTCAAAGTGGTATCTACTTTGCTTGTTTAACCTTGCGTGGTCGATCCCCGGGGTGCCCACCCCAGCCCCCGCAATCGTATGGAGAGAGTGAAGATGGATGCCCAGCAAATCGCCCTTGTTCGCGAAAGCTTTGCCCGGGTGGCGCCGATATCGCGCAGTGCCGCCGCCCTGTTCTATGATCGCCTGTTCGAAATCGCGCCGCCGTTGCAGGCCCTGTTCCGGGGCGACATGACCGAGCAGGGGGCCAAGCTGATGGCGATGCTGGGCACCGCGGTCGCCAACCTCGACCGGCTGGATACGATCGTGCCCGCGGTTCGGGCCCTGGGCGCGCGGCATGCCGGCTACGGCGTGAAGCCCGCCGATTACGCCCCGGTTGCCGAAGCGCTTCTGTGGACGCTGGCCGAGGCGCTGGGCGAAGACTTTACCGCCGAGACGCGGGCTGCCTGGGTTGAAGCCTACACCATTCTCGCCGGCCAGATGCAGGCGGCAGCTTCCTAGGCGCCCACGGCAAGGGATTGCAAGGGTTGGCCCGCGCGCTCCGCGCAACGGGGTTGCACCTGCGGGGCCAAACGCCTAATCAAACCGCGCCTTCCCGCCCCCCGGCGCTGCTGTAGCTCAGTGGTAGAGCACTCCCTTGGTAAGGGAGAGGTCGAGAGTTCAATCCCCTCCAGCAGCACCATGGCCTTAAGGCCGGGCCGGCACGGTCCCCCCGCCGGTCAGGGCCCACCCACACTCAGGGCCCACCCACAACCTGGTGCGCCATCTTCACCTCCACGCCGTCGCCGCCATCGGCATCCAGCGCGGCCCAGCCGGTATAATGGCCGTGGTAGTTGGTGATCACATACATGCTGGATTGGGTCGGCTTCTTCGCGGGGTCGGCGCCCAGCGGTGTGGCGAGCACTTCGCGCTCCGCGCCGCCGCTGAGCGTTTCCTCCAGCGGGGCCACCTGACCCATCAGCAGCGATTTCGCCCGGGCATAATTTTGCAGCGATGCGATATAGGGCAGCGCCGTCGGCAGCCCCTGCCGTGTCATGCGGCGCACGGCGCAGGTATTGTAAGGCGGGTCCTCGATCGTAACGATATACTCGGCCAGCTTGGTACTCAGCCGCCAGCCGTGCCCCGGATCGCCCTCCAGCGCGGCCTTGCCCTCCGCCTCCGGCAGAGGCGTTGCATGAAACCCCGCCAGCGCCGCCTGCACCGCGGCCGGGGCGGGGAAGGCGCCCAGACAGATGGTGCCATAAACCCACGCCATGTCCTCGGCCGCGTCCGGCCCCTGCGAAATATCGGATGCCGCGGCACGCCCCACGGCGAGGGATAGCGCCAGCATCATGCCAAGGATCGCGTGTTTCATCTTCAACGACCTCCCACAAACCCCCGGCACTGCCGCAGGCCACTAGCCCGGAGCTTCGATTGCAAAGCAAGACCTGGCATTGTAACCAACCTTCAACCCCCCGGCGGGCGGCAGGGAGATCGGATGCGCCAGCTGATTGCCGGAAACTGGAAGATGAACGGCCTCTCCGCGGATGCCGGCTTCCTCTGCGGCGCATTGGCGGAAACTGCCCCGCTGCCCTGCGATCTGCTGGTCTGCCCGCCTTTCACCCACATAGCGCAGGTGGCGGCGCGCCTGCGCGGCACCGCCATCGCCTGGGGCGGGCAGGATTGCCACGCGGCCCCCAGCGGCGCCCATACCGGCGACATTTCCGCGCCGATGCTGGCCGATCTCGGCTGCACGGCGGTGATCGTGGGCCACTCGGAGCGCCGGCAGAACCACCATGAGACGGATGCCCAGGTGCGCCAGAAGGCGATCGCCGCTGCCGCGTCCGGCCTGATGCCGATCATCTGCGTGGGCGAAACCGGGGCCCAGCGCGACGCCGGGCAGGAGATCGCCGTCGTCAGCCACCAGATTGCCGAAAGCCTGCCGGACGGTTTCGCCGGCGTGATCGCCTATGAGCCGATCTGGGCGATCGGCACTGGCCGCACGCCCGGCATCGCCGAAATTGCCAGCGCGCACGCCCATATCCGCGCCGCCCTTGTCGAACGCCTCGGGCCAGGCGGCGCCGGCATCCGCATCCTGTATGGCGGCAGCGTGAAGCCCGATAACGCGGCCTCCCTGCTGGCGGTGAAGGATGTGGGCGGGGCACTGGTGGGCGGCGCTTCCTTGAGTGCGGAGAGCTTTTTGGAGATAGGGAAGAAAGCTGTTCTTTTTTGAAAAAAAGAACCAAAAAACCTTTACCCTTGCGCCTCCACGACTATCCGACACCGATGGAACGGCGCGTACCTGGACAGGCAAAAGTTTTTTGGTTCTTTTTTTCAAAAAAGAACACTTTCTTCCTTTTCCCTTCCCTGTTCCCAACTCCCCCCGCTCTCTATAGAACGCCATGTTTACCACCCAAGGCCGGCTTGCATGATCGCGTTATCCACCCTCACCCCCGTGCTGCGCGTGCTGCACCTCTTCGTCACGCTGGCGATGATCGGCGTGGTGCTGATCCAGCGCAGCGAGGGTGGTGGGCTCGGCATCGGCACCACCCAGGGCATGGGTTCGTTCATGAGCGGCCGCGGCACCGCCAACCTGCTCACCCGCACCACCGCCATTCTGGGCACGCTGTTCTTCGGCATTTCGCTGAGCCTGGCCCTGCTCAACCGCGGCACCAGCGGGGTGGGCCGCGACCTGCTGGCCAACCCGCCGCCTCCGCCGGCCGCCGTGCACGTGCCCGGGCCGCCTGGCCACCCGGCCGCTCTGCCTGCCCAACCCGCCGACCGTGCGCCGGCGGTTCCTACAAAATAAAGTTTCGCCGGGCGCAGGATGAAAGTGGGAGGCAAGGCGCCTAAACCCTCCTGCGCGGGTTCACGCCGACTCGGCTCCCGGTGTAGAAGGGGCGCCCATGACACGGTTCGTATTCATCACCGGTGGCGTGGTCTCCTCCCTCGGCAAGGGCATCGCCTCGGCGGCGCTGGCCGCCCTGCTTCAGGCGCGCGGCTATCGCGTGCGGCTGCGCAAGCTGGACCCCTATCTCAATGTCGATCCGGGCACGATGAGTCCCTATCAGCATGGCGAGGTGTTCGTCACCGATGACGGGGCGGAGACCGATCTCGACCTCGGCCATTACGAACGTTTCACGGGCGTTGCCGCCACCCGCGCCGACAACGCCACCACCGGCCGCATCTATTCCGAGGTGATCGCGCGGGAGCGCCGCGGCGACTATCTGGGCGCCACCGTGCAGGTGATCCCGCACATCACCGACGCGATCAAGGAAGCCATCCTTCGCGAAACCGAGGATCTGGATTTCTGCCTGATCGAAATCGGCGGCACGGTGGGCGACATCGAAAGCCTGCCCTTCCTGGAAGCCATCCGCCAGCTCGGCAACGAGCTGGGCTCGGAGCGCACCATGTTCGTGCACCTCACTCTGGTGCCCTACATCCCCAGCGCCGGCGAGCTGAAAACCAAGCCGACGCAGCATTCCGTGAAGGAACTGCTCAACGTGGGCATCCAGCCGCAGATGCTGCTGTGCCGCTGCGACCGCCCGATCCCGGAAAACGAGCGGCGCAAGATCGCCTCCTTCTGCAATGTGCGGCCCAGCGCGGTGGTGCCCGCGCTCGATGCCGATACGATCTACGCCGTGCCGATCAGCTATCACGAGCAGGGCATGGACCGCGAAGTGCTGCGCCATTTCGCCCTGCCGTTCGAGGAGGCGCCGGATATTCAGCGCTGGCAGAACATCGTGAACATCGTCCGCGCGCCGGAAGGCGAGGTGCGCATCGCCATCGTCGGCAAATACATCAATCTGCTGGACAGTTATAAATCGCTGGCCGAGGCGCTGGCGCATGGCGGCATCGCCAATCGCGTGCGCGTAAAGCTCGATTGGGTGGATAGCCAGATTTTCGAAACACCCAACGCCGTGCACCAGCTTGAGGATGTGCACGGCATCCTGGTGCCGGGCGGCTTCGGCGAACGCGGCACGGAAGGCAAGATCGCCGCCGTGCGTTTCGCGCGCGAACGCAAGATACCGTTCTTCGGCATCTGTTTCGGCATGCAAATGGCGGTGATCGAATGTGCCCGCAACCTGGCCGGATTGCCCGATGCCTCCAGCACGGAATTCGGTGACTGCGCCGATCCCGTGGTCGGCCTGCTCACCGAATGGGCCCGCGGCAACGACATGGAACATCGCGAGGCCGGCGGCGATCTCGGCGGCACGATGCGCCTGGGCGCCTACCCGGCGGCACTCGCCGCCGGATCCCTGGTGCGCGACATGTATGCTGGTGCTGCCACCATTTTCGAACGCCACCGCCACCGGTACGAAGTGAATGTGCATTATCGGGACCGTCTGGAGGCAACCGGGCTGCTATTTTCCGGCATGTCGCCCGATGGCGTGCTGCCTGAGATTATCGAGTATCCGGAGCATCCCTGGTTTATCGGCGTGCAATATCATCCGGAGCTGAAATCCAAGCCCTTCGCGCCGCATCCGCTGTTTGCGGGGTTCATTGCGGCATCGGTGACGCAGTCGCGGCTGGTGTGAAGGAAGAGTGTTCTTTTTTGAAAAAAAGAACCAAAAAACTTTTGTCCCTTTGCGTGCGCTTCCGGCGAATCGCGCCCCAACAGTCAAAAGTTTTTTGCTTCTTTTTTTCAAAAAAGAAGGCCTTTCTTGTATGGCGCTGCCGCCAGCCTACTTCCGCGCCACCGGCTCAAACCGATACGGGCTGTCGCTTTCCAAATTCGGGTCCAGCGCCAGCCTGTGCTCCAGCGGCGGAAACGCCCGGCTGCGGCAATGCTGGCGATCACATAACCGGCAGGAAAGCCCAATCCCCACCGCCGCCTGCTCCAAATTCAGCCCGTCCGCGTAAACAATGTCGCCGGCATGCGCCACGTCGCACCCCATCGCGATCACATGCGTCGGCGCCGGCTCGCCCCACGCCGCCGCCGGCCCCTCGATGCAGCGCGCGAAACACAAAAACGTGGCGCCGTCGGGCAACTGCGCCACCTGCACGCGCAGCGTGCCGGGCGTTGCAAACGCCGCATGCACCACCCAGCGCGGGCAGGATCCGCCATACCGCGCAAACGGAAATCCGCCGGCGGAAAACCGCTTGCTCACATTGCCGGCCGGATCGAGACGCAGGAAAAAGAAAGGGATCCCCCGCGCCCCCGCCTTCTGCAACGTGGAAAGCCGGTGGCACGCCTGCTCGAAACTCACCGCATAGCGCGCCGCCAACGCATCCAGATCATGCCGCAGCAGCCGCGCGGAGTCCAAGAACGGATGATACGGCATCAGCAGCGAGGCGGCCGCGTAATTGATCAGCCCAATCCGGATCAGGCTCGCAGCCTCCGGCGTGCTCGGCGCAATCCGCCCCAGCAGCGCTTCCACCATGTCGCGCGCTTCCAGCAGGATCAACTGAAACGCCATGTGAAACCCGCGGCTCTCGCGCGGCAACTGCTCGGACAGGGTCAGGCTGCGCGTCTCCGGATCATACCGGCGCAGCGCATCCTCCATCGGGCCAACCCGCACCGCCACGCCATGCACCCGGCGCAGCCGCTCCGCGATCGCATGGTTGGTCTCCGCCGGCGTGGCATTCAATTCGTTCCCGATCGTCTCGGAGGCGGATTCCAGCTCCGCGAAGTAATTGCCGCGCTCATGAAAAACATCCCGCGCCTCCTCGTTGGGCAGCAGGATCCGCCGGCCGGAGGGCAAGGCCAGGCCGCTCGCATCCTCCCGCGCCACCCGCCAGGCGCGATACAGCGCCAGCACAAACCGCGCCGCATTCGGATTGGCCGCCACCCCCTCGATTTCGCTTTCCGGAATCGGATCGGCGCCCAGCAGCGCATCCGAAAACACCTCCCGCAGCCCGAACTCCAGCTCCCGCTCCTGCGCCCCGGAAAGCGCCGCCAAATCCACGCGCAGCATCTCGGCCAGCTTGATCACCAGGCTGGCGGTCACATTGCGCTGGTCGTGCTCGATCAGGTTCAGGTAGCTCGGCGAAATCCCCAGCTTCTGCGCCAGCGCTGCTTGCGACAAATTCTGCTCGGTCCTCAACCGCCGAACCGTCCGCCCGATTAACGGCCTCGCCATACCCACCCCCCTCGCCCTGGGGGCCGAAGCGCCACAGGTAAACGTTTTTTGGTTCTTTTTTTCAAAAAAGAACAAGAAGAAAGCACTTCTTTTTTGAAAAAAAGAAGCAAAAAACTTTTATCCGTTCGCTGGCGGCAACGCCAAGTTTTACACGATTTACAAATTTACAGGCACCACGGTGGGCGGCGCGACAAAATAATCGCGTTTGCTGCACCTGCGAGCTATCTTGCACGCGCGGTCCGGCCGATATCGGGGCCAGTATAATGTTGTATGAGGTCTAGCCCATGTCATTCCCCCGCCCCGTTCACGCCCCCGATGGCTCTGGCAGCGGCGGCCCAGGCCACGATCCGGAGCGTTTCGCGGGGATCCGCCGGGATTTCACGCCCGCCGAGGTAGACCGGCTCTCCGGCTCCTTCCGCGTGCGCCACACGCTGGCGGAGATGGGGGCTGCCCGCCTGTGGCACCTGCTGAAGACCGAACCCTACGTACACACGCTCGGGGCGCTGACCGGCAACCAGGCGATGCAACAGGTGAAGGCCGGGCTGAAGGCCATCTACCTCAGCGGCTGGCAGGTCGCGGCCGATGCCAACCTGGCCGGGGAAATGTATCCCGATCAGTCGCTCTATCCCGTCAACTCGGTGCCGATGGTGGTGCGCCGCATCAACAACGCGCTGCGGCGGGCGGACCAGATCTCCAAGCTGGAGGGTGAGACCGGCCAGTATTGGATGGCGCCGATCATCGCCGATGCCGAAGCCGGCTTCGGCGGCGCGCTGAACGCGTTCGAGCTGATGCGCGCCATGATCGAGGCCGGCGCCGCCGGCGTCCATTTCGAAGACCAACTCGCCAGCGAGAAGAAATGCGGCCATCTCGGCGGCAAGGTCCTGGTGCCGATCAGCCAGCATATCCGCACGCTGAACGCCGCGCGCCTCGCCGCCGACGTGGAGGGCGTCAGCACCATCCTGCTCT
>Ga0209208_10000024_pt1 | contig 148229 bp, 115 predicted proteins | sample S1TSphfallax_3_FD_187694 | JGI IMG/M metagenome (GOLD analysis project Ga0209208, IMG submission 187694) | Host-associated microbial communities from peat moss isolated from Minnesota, USA - S1T2_Fd - Sphagnum fallax MG (SPAdes) (version 2) | ecosystem: Host-associated > Plants > Peat moss >... | reverse complement strand
GTCAAGAGTCAAGAGTCAAGACCCAGTTATTGGTGCATAACAAATTACACATTATAAAAAATAATAAATAAAAATTCAAACCGAGTAAGAAAATTTTACAAGTCAAAAATACATTATTTACAAACCGGTCCCAAAACTGAGCCCTGTCAGCTTGGGCTTACTATGGGAAGGTTTTATAAATGATTTTAAAAATATATTTGGTTAATTTTTTTTGGGTGTGGGGAGTGTGTATTTTTAGACAACAAATGCACAAAAATCTGTGAAGAATCAATCAAGCTTAAAAGAGCAAAACTTTATAATTATAATTATATATATATTGATGCAAAAGTTATAATAATTAAGTAAAAAAATAAAAAACTAAAAATTAGAGAAATGAAACAACTGAGAAAGAAAACCAGATCAGATCCTATATTTAATTTCACAGAATTAATTCTCTCCCAAAAAAAAATTGCACCTAGAGAAAACCCACCCAAAAACCCAAAAACCCAAAAAATAAATAATAATAAATAATAATAATAATAATAAAATAAAGAAAACCCAACCGAGAGAGAGACAGAAAAAAAAAGAAGAAGAAAAGAAGGAGAGTGACAAACAGAAGAGAAGCAGAACAAGAGAAGAAGGAGGAGAAGAAGAAGACAAAGGGACAAGCAGAGAAGAGAAAGAAAAGAAGAAGAGGAGAAGAAGAGGAGAAGAAGAAGAAGAAGAAACAGAGAGAAGAGAGAAAGTAGTACAAAGGGATTTATTTGGGGAAGAACGGAGAAGAAGAAGAAGCAAAAGATGTTGGACTGACTTTTGTTGATTGATGATCATGTTTTGTTCTCACATTATTCTCTCATCAATACATCATATCTTGACAGAAGTAGTACTACTTTGACCACCACCACCATCATCATCATCAGCAGCAGCAGCAGCACTGAGCAGCACCATCACCAATCATCATCAGGAGCAGCACTGAAGCAGCATCTTTGTTCTTATTGTTGTTCTTGTTCTTGTTCTTGAAGGACCCATCATCATCATCATTTTGTGTTCTTGGTGGTGGTGGTGTTTTTTTTGTTCTGGTGAAAGTTGGGGTGTGTGTGAGGGGGGGGACATTCAATTCTTCTCTTTGAACTTGGTCGCCAATCTGTGGGAAATTCTCCAAGAATTGATTCAAGTCTTTCAGACTGCTGTTGCTGCTGCTGCTACTTACAAAGACAGAAGAAAATGAATGGTGATCGCACTGAAGAATTTTTTTTTACACCATCTCCCAACAACAAAGCCATGATCTCGTAAGGCTCTTTGCAAGTTTCTTTTAAGAAGGAATAAGCTAAGTTCTCTGTCTCCCTCTCTCTGTGTGGATGCTCTCAGTTGTGAATTTAGTGGACAGATTTGGGTGGAGATAAGAAGAAGAAGAAGAAGAAGAAGAAGATTCAGAGATGTGCAAGAGAGCAGCAGCGGAGACGCTGGTGGTGCTACCTGCAGCTGCTGCTGCTTTGAACAACAACACCTTCCAAGACTTGACGTGGAGAAGAGGATCATCTCTTGATCGAGAGAGAGAGAGAGAGAGAGAGAGAGTGATCCATCTGTGGCTCTTGACAACACCCAATTGGGTTTTTTCTTGGCGAGCAGTGGGTGGATTTGTTTCTTGCTTGTGGGATTCATTCCATTCCAGAAGCTGCTGTGATGAAGCGGAACAGGGAGTATGGAGTTATGCGGGATTTCATGGGTGTACTAGGACGCAGCAGTGGAGAAACAGAAGCTATTTCTGCTGCTGCTGCTGCGGCGGCGGCTTTCTTGAGCTCCTCTGAGACGACTCCTCCTCTTCCACCCGCTCTCCGAGAGCGGCAAATTGGGGATCAAGCAAGCTCCAAAACCTTCTCATCTTTCCCCATTCCATCCATCTTCCCACATGGCCAGGAGGCTGCTGCTGCTGCTGCTGGGTTTGCAATTGGCCAGGCAGCAGGAGCAGGATTGGGCGTCAACTCTAGACCCAAATTTGCCACCTCTGGGACAACAGCAGCTCTTGGAGCCTTGAGGAACAGTTTGAGTGAGAAACCTGGCAGCAGAGGAGGAGGAGCAGCAGCAGCAGCAGCAGGAGGAGGAGGAGGAGGAGGAGGAGGAGGGTTCACAGGATTCAGTGGGGGAATTCTGCACCAGAAAACCAGACCACAGTTCACCACAAGTGCCATGCTTGCAGGAGGAGGTGGCAGTGGCAAGAAGGATCATCAGGTGAAGGTGGTTGTTGCAGATGATTCAAGGATAATGATGGGTGGAGCAGCTCTAGCTTCTTCTTCTTCTTCTTCTACTGCTGCTGCTGTGGGTGCTGGTGCAGCAGTCAGTGAGGGAGGACGAGAAAGGGCAGCAGCTCATGCCAACGGTAAGCTGTTGGAGGAACTGGATGCTTCTGACATTCAACAGCTCTCCAGAGAAGATTGCTGGAGATTAATTCTAGACGTTGGTATGTATCATCAGGTTTCAGATCTGCTGTGCTTCGTATGAAATTCTTGGAAGCTGTTCTCTTCTGTTTTCAGTTTTGTTTTTGTTTTGTTTTCTGTTTTTTTGGGGGTTCTCCATCTCAGGATCTTGGACTGTTTTTTTTGTCACACTTCCACTCTCAGCTACGGAACCATGGTGAAACTTTTGTTGCAGGAATGTGGCTGGCATGTGGCTGGCTGGGGGACACCCATCCACCCTCATCAGACTTGGATTATGTAAAGCTTTGATAGATGGGTTTTGCTTCTGTTGTGATGCAGGGACGCAATGGCCATCTTGGAACAAAACCCTAAACATGCAATCCCAGGTGGGTCTTTTCTGTTACTCCACAGCAGGGCTTTTTGCATAACCCTAATGCAATCCCATGCCATGCTGTTTCTGTTCCCATGCCATGCTTGCTCAAGTTGTAATAGGTACTTGTTGTTGAGAGAGATCAGATGATGTAGTGCAGCAGCAGCCAGTAGCAACTTTGTATGCTTTTTTTCTTTTCAGCTATGAGAAGTTGCTGCTGAAATCTTTGGCAATTTGGTGAGAAATAGCATTGACAATGGGGTTTTCCATTTTGCATGGGTTTTCCAGCATGGGTTAATGAGCATGGACAGGGCTTCAACAAGAAAACTCCTGGAGCAAGGAGTTCCTGTGACAGATGAGAGCAACTCTCAGAGGAGTTTTGAGGCCACACATGTGCATCAATTTGAGAACATCAACACCTCCAGGATGCTTGCCAGTCGTGCATTAGAAGAGCTAGCACGCACACCTTCTCGGTCCGCAAGTAAGTAGAGGCTTTGGCACTTTGTGTACCATCATCATGTAGGAATCAGGGGTTTTTTTTTTCAATTTTGTGATGTACCCACAATGGCAACCATCCACAAGAGGAAAGAGCCAAATTTGGCTACAGCTTAGAGCAGACGTAAGACATTTTCCTGAATTCTGCTATGTTCTGGCAACCTCCAAGAACCAAGTGTCAAAATGTGGTGACTTCCATGTTTTTTTCCGAGTCAGAATGTGGTGAACTAAAAGGCATCTAAAAAGAATCTTGCAACAGTCCAAAAAACAAAGCATCATGTAGATGTGAAACTTTGCACAAAACAATTTGGCTGGTAGGGACAAGCTTCCTGAGTCCATATAGAATGAATATCATCTTGCCCGTGTTGCAAGGTGGGCTTTTCCTTACAAGATTTATGCTGATTGCAGTCCAGAAGTTTTGTTTTGTTCTGGGTGATTAAGAACCTTGAGCTTCACTTATGTTTTCCTTGTGAAGGTATCCATTCTGTTTTCCCAAGTTCACATGCAACCACATCTAGCACAACAACAGGGGTCAGTAACTTAACACCATCATTGACCGGAGCAGTTGCTGCCACAGTTCCTGCTGCTGCTGCTGTTGCTAAACAGCCACCATCTGTTCCTGTCACTGCTTCACCAGCCCCAAATCAACAAAGGCAAGATTTCTCTATTTTCATGTAGTAGGTCTTGACCCAAATCCTCCTTAGTCTTCAGCAGTTGTTGGCTGGAGGAGCCAATCTTTTTCCTTCCTATTCCAAGTATGCAACAACACTCAAAATCGCTGCCTCAGGGCTGATTTTTTTAGCAAATGTTGCAAGCAGGGCTTCTGCTTCAAACACATCAGGAAAAGGAACTGCCCAGCTGACAATCTTCTATGCCGGTGCTGTGAATGTTTTTGACAACGTTACTCAAGAAAAGGTCAGAAAGGTTCTCTCTTGCCTTTTGACTGCCAACTCTCTCCAGTGGAGCATCTGCAGAATGGCACACATTATGAATTAGGGTTAGCCATTGTTGGAAAAAAAATTGTCTTGCTATTATGGTGTCTGGAAAGAGTTTCTACCAGTGGCCTTTATTCAAATTCGTGAGGTAGGTGGATTGGTGGTCTGAAAAAGGGCTTAGCCAAATTTGGCTACAGGTTAAAGAGGAAAGTAGAAAAGTTTAGAAATCCTGCTACATGTTGGTGACATGCGAGAAACTATTGTCTATGTATGGTGACATGGGCCCATTTTTTCCAAAAAAAAACCCTTTATAACATTTGCAAACCCTTTTTTTTTGTCACCAGGATGCCATATGTCACCCAAAAAAATAATCACTGATTTCTACACCAAATCTGAAAGTGATAGTATTGAGCTCACATGCCTGCCTTAGAAATCAGTTTTGAATGGACCTCAAGAAACTGAGATATGTGATTTTGTTCAGGCACACCTGATTATGCTCCTAGCGGCAAATGGAGAGTCATGGACATCAGCTGTGGCCAAGTTTGTTTCTTTACAAGGAGAGTCCATGGTTGCTCCATCGATAACAAATGCAGATGCCAAACCTGCAGTCCAAACCACTGGACCTGCTTATTCTCCTCCAGTAGCTTCTGTTCACAATACTTCCTCTGCTGGTGCTCCAGATGTGATTCCACCATTGGCTTTAGCTCAAACACAGCAGCAACACTCAAGCTTGTCATCACTCCTAGTAAAGATAAGAGATAGTAAATTGACATTTGCGCCCAATTCAGCTGCAGTGCCATCATCAGCTCAACAATCTCAGAGCATCGGTCAAGGAGCAACTCACTCCCAACAACAACAACAAGCAACAACAATGCCAGAGGCAACAACACTGCCAGAGGCATCAACAATGCCAGCCAATGTGAAAGGTGAGCAATCCACTAACGGTGTATCTTTAGCACACCTGCAATCAATGCAAGGTGAGTCAAATTCTGGTCTATCTGCCATACAGCGGAACAGGGAGTCACAACCACCTGAGCTTCCAGAAGCATCAAACTCCAGCAGTGTACCTACTACTACTACTACTACTGGCTTGAATGCTCTGCATAAATCATCAACCGTCTGTTACACTCAAGGTATATAAATGTGTCTTTTCATGTCTGTATTTTTGTTAGCAGAAATCAGAATTGTGAGGATCAAACTACTAGATCCATACCTTGCAACAAGTTCTGAAATTGGAGTTGTTTTGTGTTTTTGCGTCATCTACACAGAGTTGCCACATGCAAGGAAAAACTCTTTGGCACGATTTTTTGATATGAGACAAAGACAAAAGAGGTGTGTTCTTTCTTCTCCACCCATTTGGTACTTCATGCTAAGATTGGATTCCAGATTTTTTTTTCCCAGGTTCATTGACAAAGCTGGTTAAGCTTGCAGTATGTGTACCCAAGTGTCCTATAATATTCAACTTGTGACATGTGGATGGATGCTTTTTACAGGGCACGTACGACAACAACAACAACCCAGAATTCCTCAAAATTGTCAGTGGATGGTTCTCCACTTCCTGGTGACCCAGCAGCAGCATTGAGTCTTCCACAGACTGAAGATGCTGCAATTCTGGCCTCAATCAAAACAAGCCAACCCAGCAGCAGCCCAAGCATGAGTCCACAGCCAGTGGAGGGGAAGGATGCTGCCACTGCCACCTCTGGGAAGGCTGTTGAGAAGTCCCCAGAGGAGTCAGCAGGGAAACTGGCTGCCAATGATGAAGAAGCCACAGCAGCTTCTCCCATGGAAACAGACACAGTTGCTGCCACTGTTGTGAGAAGTTGAGAGAGAGATTTTGTATCAACATTTTAGTTTTAGCTCCTGATTGCATTTGATAGATCTTTCACACAAAGGACTCAAATGAGAGGGTAATTGGTCCCCTTTTGTCATGATTTTACACACGTGAGTGAGTGAATCACCCGATGGTTCTGAATGCCAGCTGATTTTGTGGCATTATTGCTTCTGTCAGCTTTGGGGGTGAGCCTTCATCATTAGAAAAATTTATTGTCATTTTGGCAGATGATTCTTCGCCATGAGTCATTACCACATATTGACTTGGGTGTTGTTCCCAGAGATGATGAGTCTTCAACAATCTTGCCTATAATGGTAATTGCCCATGACATGCAGCCATGAGTCCATCAAGGCTAGTCAAGGTGAGTTGAAGTCTTCACATTTCACTGAAGGTTGAGGTCAGTCAGTTGCTCCCAGTCCTCTTGCCTGCAAGAGGACAGTAAAGAACACAGGAAAGAAAAGAAGAAGAAGAATTTTTTTAGAAGCAACTCTACCTGTGCATTGCAAACTTTGGATGCAGAAAAGTCAAAACATGTTGATTTGGGTCAGCAAAATGGTTTTGGCCCAACATTTTTGCACAGGATGCTGAGGCTGGCAAAATGCACAGCAAAGACCAAAGACCAACACATGGTGCTTTTGATCTGCTAGATGGTTTTGATTGATCCAGATGGGTTGCTATTAGTACTCTCCCACCTTATGCAGTCCCAATTTTATGTGCGAGGTTTGGGAAAAACAAATAACTAATCTCTGATGTGAGAAATACTCTTGCAATTTCACATACTGAGCATGCGAGGAGCTGCTCTAATAAGTGCTCCAGTTCAGCATGAAGGTGAGGGGTTGGTTCACCTTCATGGCCCAACCACCCCTGACCCGCTCTAATTGAGTCAAACATAAATTCCAGTTCAACAACAGCTCCTCTTGTGCTTCTATTCACAAAACATGAAAGTGCAATTTGCTCTTTGCAGCTTTTTTTGCTTTTGTCCTTGTGGATTTGTTATTATGAAATGACATTTGCTCTTCTAGTTTGGCAGCTTGACTTCACTTGTTTGCCAAGTACACTTTGCACATTTGCCAACTGCACATTGACTTGATTAGTTCACAAAGTCCATTTTGCCAAGTCACCAAGTTCGTTTCATGAACTAACTCGTTGAGTCCATGTTGTCAAGTCCACTTTACCAAGTCACTAAGTTCATATCAAGAACTTGTGGAGTCCATGTTGTCCAAGTCCATTTTGCCAAGTCACCAAGTTCATATCATGAACTTGTTGAGTCCATGTTGTCAAGTCCATTTTGCCATGTCATCAAGTTTGTATCATTAACTTGTTGAGTCCACATTGTCAAGTCCATGTCACCAATCACCGACACCATGTCATCATGACCATGTTATCATGTGGACTGGATGAATGTGTTTTGACGTGGCAAAAATATTTTTTAATCTACAAGCTGCCCAATGCTTGAAATTGTATTTCTTCACTGCCCGAACTTCTATTGGGATCTCAAAGCACTGCCCCAAAAGAGAACAAAATTGCCCACAATTAATTTTTTTCACACACAGCCTGATTCAGAAAAAGGCTCAACATCAATTTTGTGCTCAAAAAACATCAATTGCTCTTTTAAGCTTGGGAGGAGATCTTTCAAGCTCACCTCTAAAGTTTTTTCTTTGTGTCCAATATTTAACAAATGGTGTGAGATTTAGGCCCATCCAATGATATGAAGCGCAAGGATGAATCATCACTCATTTGCAACCTCCAAATAAAGGATGGATGAAATTGATTAACAAAGTGATTTTTTATGAGTAACCGAATCAATCCATCAATGAAATAAAATTTTGATGGATGAATCTAACCCACTTGATGCGATTAATTTCATGTATGAATTATGACCAAACTGTAACGACATGAATTTTAATGAATGTGAAACAACCCAACTAGATGGAGTTTATCCTAGTTGATGAATGAAATAATTGGATGAACTTTTGAATGATATTTCAAAATGAACTAGACTTCACCCATTGATTATTATCTAAAACTATAGTTGACCCATGAAATAGTTCATCTATAGTTGATTTCATCCATCAAAATCATCCAAATTCCATGGATGAATATCCATGGAATACTATCCATGGATGAATGTATGAGCTTTCATCCTAACACTTTTATGAATGTAATTTCATCAACAAATGATGGAATTCCATGACATCTTATGATGAAATCAAATTCGTCCAATAAGATCTCATTTAAAATTTCAAGTTGTCCACAAAATATGGTTTGATTCATCAGTTGATTTCATGCATTTAAATCCATCCAGATTTCAATGGATGAACAACCATGAAATATCATATGTGAATTTTCCATGAATGAATGAATGAACTTTCAAGGATGAAGGATTGAACTTTCTTGGATGCAATTTTATGAATTTTCATTCATTCATGAAGTTCATCATAAAAAATATTCAGTTTTAAATTTCATCCACAAAAATTCATCCAAATTTCTTGGGGTTTTCCAAACCACCATGACATGCCAAATTTGCTTCAATTATCACAAATTGTTGTTGCAACAAATGCATCAATACAAATGCATCAATTTACCCATCAAATATAAGGTGAAAACCATTTGCAATGAAATTTCTTACACAACTTTTTTCCCCCACCTTGCAAATAGTCAATTAACATTTAAGATTATCCATTATGACCATGGAAAAAGATCATGACAATATGTGGGCTACCATTCAATGGCAACTTGAAACCATTGCCAATGTTTGATGACGATCGAAATCATCATCACCAGTTCATGGCAACCAAATTAACAAGCTCTATCATTGGATGGGGATTGAAAGTGGTCTCAATTGTTAAATGACATCCAAAATTGATCTCCACCATTGGATGGCAATTAAAAATGATCCATCATGTTGGATGGAATTAAAAATCATCTCCACCATTGGATGACAACTAAAAATCATCTCTATCAATCCATGATGACCCAAAAAAATGGCAATTGAAAAATAATAGTCATTCAACATCAAATCATGAACAAAATTGCTCACCACCATTGGATGTTGACCAAAATTGATCTCTATGGCTGAACATTATATATTCCTAGATAACCATGACATGGTTGCACCTTTTAGTGATTGGATATTTCACTTTCTTCCTACTTATTGTAAGAACATACCATATGCAATCTCATTTCTTAAATGCTATTTCATTCTCTCAATTATGTGAATTGCATCATTTTCAAATGAGTTGCAACTCAAATTTGTATAATGCATAATTTCAAGGTACAATTTTGTTTCCAAATTGGACATTTGTTTCTCATTCTTCAAAACAAGCATTCAATTTTTCTTTGAGGTTAGGGTCAACTTACTTGGAAAGCAAGCTACAATCAATTGCCAAGTATGCAAGATTTTTTAAATCTTTGAGATGACATTTGTCTCAATGTCTAATGTATTCTTATACAAAATGAATTTTTGAAACCAAAATGCATGTTTAAGTTGCAATTGTCAATTTTCTATAGACCATTTTTTGTCCACAATTCATACCAATTTTTTAATGTTTATAAAAGAAATAATGGAAATAGATTGTTTGAAAATTTGCAAAATTTTGAATTTATACCAAATTCAAGTCATTAACATATGATTACTATATTATATTTCCCCAAACTCATCATCTATGTAAACACAAATAATAAGATTGTTGTAGATATACCTATTCCATTTTGGCCAATTTTTTTGTTTAAAGATTGACAATAATAATAGTCCTTGTGAAAGATACAAGTACTTGTGGTTTTTTTTTTTTTTGGTCTTTATTTCTTTCTACATGCAAAAATCACATTTTTTTTGTTGGATTAGTGGCTTGTGTTCCTTGCATTCCAACTACACAACATCATCATCATAGGCAAATTCACCAATCTTCCAAAATAATAATCTAGCACAATTAAGAAAGGAAGCTACTATAATTGTAGATTTCAAATTATGGGATTAAAATCAAATTAATAACCTAGTAAAACCTTAAATAATAATAATAATTTATTTTCTAAAGGTTTGCAATGAATTCTTTTCCACATTGTAACTTTTATGGTGGTGTAGAGGTTGTTGTAAGTTGTTTGTCTGTGATACATGTCAATGTAGAAGGTCCTTTGAATATATTGATGTTTGTCCAAAAAAAATTGAAATCGTTTTCTTTTATTTTCTAGGGTTTGGTTTACTCTTTTCATGCTTGTTGATTCATTTTTGTTATGTTTTCAAACTTCAAATATCTATACCTAATTAATTTCATTTCAAATTGACATAAATTATAATCATGGAAAAAGTCTTAATGCTTACAAAATCATAAATATATTATTATTCTTCTTACAAATAACACCAACTTTCATTCTTTAAAAAAAAAAACAAGATAAAATTTTTAGGGATCCAAAACTTCTTGGATTGTCCCCCAACATCTCAACCTTCAATATCTCACTCCACAAAGTTCTTTTATTAACTTCTTCCATGTAGCACAAATTTCATTATAATTATTTTTTTAATAAGCAAATTTTGTTTTTAACTATGTAATATTATTAACTCAATGTAAATTCTAAAGTAAGTCATAACAATAAGGTCCTCGTCTACAAATAAGTGCCACTATATAATCCATGGCAACTACATGATTTTTTGATGAGGTGTTGTTATTAACCTTTTATTGCCACTTTTCATTTGGGTTTTTTTTTCTTTTTTTCTTCCCTTCTCTTTGTCTTGTTGTGTGCCCCTACTTATCACACACATGCAAACATACTTTTTGGTAATATCACTTTTCAAGTTTTGTGTGATACTATTAACATTTGTTTAAGGAATGAGAGAAAATGTATTAACTCTTGGTTTGTTGATGGATTGAGAGATGAAAAGGTTGAAAGATTGTACCACCATGAGAGTCTTTATGTTACTCTTATCGGTATTAATGGGGAGGAGGAACATTCAAGTTGTTCTTTATGTTTATTGGTGATGGCTCTTTGATTGATCCATCACCCAAAAAACCCCACTTTCGCAAACTCTTAAAATAGAACTTGTCCACATGGGCAAATAATGTGTGTTGAACAAACTTTAGTCACTTTCAAAATAATCATAATTAGTGTTCTCTTTTAGGATACCTATGTAGTTTGTAAAAAGAAGATTTTGGGCAAAAAATATGGAATAGAGTGTGTTGATATTAGGAACTTGGAGAACAAATTGAAAATATGATAAATAAACATTGGGTACTAATTGGTGGGAACATGAAACAACCATATCAAATACATTTGGGAACACCAAATTTCAAAAATCCCATCTACACCATCACTACAACAAAAGGTGTCCTAATATGCCAAGTGATTTCACTAAATTGTGAATGAATTCATTGGTTGCAATGAATAAGATCTAGTGGGGAAGTAATGAATTCACTGGTCTAATGAACATGTACTAGTGAACTACACCCACATTTTGTAGCAGTGCATGTTCCCTAGCTTTTCACCAAAAGGAAAAAAATTGGGCCTTTAGGCGCTCACTACATGTTTCACCTCATTGGTTGGAAATGTTTTTATTTCTAATTGTGTTGGTTGCTTTTTTTGGCCTAAGCTAGTGGCACGGGCATGAATTGTGGGGACATAATAATTTGTTTGTACATGAAGTTGGGGTGTTGTTTAGGTGTTTTTTGGTTTTGAAGCATGTTTATTTAGGTAGGTGTTTTTCTTTAAATTTTAACAAAGATTTAACATTCATTTTCTTTTCTAATTTATAAAAACAAAAGTAGTGTAAAAAGGTTTTAAGATTTAACAATTTTTATGAACATTGATACTTTGTTTTGGTTTTTGTGTTGTGGGTTTTATTGTTACTAGTGGGTGCCTGTGACCTTCAGACACTGTGAAGCCCCCAGTGTGAAATCCAGGTCCCAAAATTGAGATCCCACATCCTAAAAATCACGTCCTAAAAGTTTTCAGGTTTCGGTCTTGGAAACCGCAAGTGTTAAAATCCAGGCCCCAAAGTTGAGATCCCAAGTCCTGAAAACCATGTCCTGAAAACCATATCCTAAAATTTCCCAGGCCCCAAAATTGAAATCCCAAGTCTTGCAAACCATGTCCTGAAAACCATATCCTAAAATTTCCCAGGTCTTTTTAGGTCTTGGAAACCCGGAGTGCAAACTCCAGGTCTCCAAAAACTGAAGATCCCACGTCTTGAAAATCATGTCCAAAAAATTTCCAGGTTTGGGTCTTGGAAACCCACACCGTGTACGTCCCAAAATTGAAATCTCACGTCCTGAAAATCATGTCCTTAAAAATTCCATGTCTAGGTTTTAGTGAACCCCCCTAGTGCAAACAAACTCCAGGTGGCCAAAAACTGAGACAGTTAAGAACGCCCTGTTCAGTGTGTTCAAATGAATTATTTCTGGGGAACGGGCACTGACTAGAAGAATCTTCCAGGCACTGCCCACACAGACATACAGACACTGTTTCTTTAATATATAAGATTTGTCTTCTTCATCCTTCCTTATTATAATTTAAACAATACACATATGCATGATGGATTTTGAAACATACAAAATAATGAAAGGAGAATTAAGGAACTACTTTCACCTTCAAGATAATTGTAGACATTTTGTGGTAATATTAATGTGTGAAAATTTTGACTGTTTTACAATTAACACATTAGGTTTTTGTTTCTAGTATTGATCGTTTGACTTTTGGCAATAATCCATTTGAGGATGAAGATTATGACTACATCATCGCCCAAGTGATGGTCCATAAAAAAGATGCCACCCCAAAACCTATAGGTTTAAAAGGATATTCATTGGTTTTAAATCAAGAAGGAAAAGGCAAAGAATGGGGATCTATATATGTTTTATAATGTGAATGAAGACAATCAATGTAATTTACACTTGAATTCAGTAACTAAAGAAGAAGAATTAAAAATTTGGAAAAAAAACATGGGAGGACATTGGCCAAATGGTTGAAAAGGACTTGCAAAAGCTCGTGGACCTTGGGTCTTTCTTGTCTTTCCCTTCTAATTGCATTGACATTGGTATTGATCAAACATTAGAATCACTTCATGTTTCTACATTAAATGTCCCTTTCAAATTAGGCAATGAAAAAAATGGGCTTGAAAACAATTAGTATGATGGATACAAAAGCAACAACTTCCATGGCTACAAACCATATGAATTTCAAACTAACAAGATGGGATTTCAAAAGGAAAAAAGGTATGTAGCCTAAGAACAACAACTATGTTTTGGAACCAAGGAACAAGATGAGGGAAAATTAACAAATAACCAACATAGATTCAACCAAGATTTTATCACATCTTCAAAAGATAATGACCTTTATCATGAAAGTCTTCTAACCTTCAAGCCCTAAGCAATGATATTTGACTTTGTTAGTGACATTACTTTAGGAGTTGAAGCCATTAAGGACATCATCTCTCCTTCCCCATTTGTGACAAGTGTGGCAATGGCATCAAATCAAACCTCACAAGTAGGCAATAAAAATTTATTTATTCTTGTGTAATGTATTCTTAGTATGGAATTGAAAATAAGAAATTGATTTCAAGAAAAGCTGCATTTGATGAACCTTTTAGAAAAAATAATTTGAGGGCATCACTTGATTTGCCAAACACATCACAAATTTATACCTCCTTTAGAAACAAAAATGGGTCAAAATCCTACATAGTTGTGAAAAATGCACAAGTTAAGGGAATCTTGGTGCCAAAATTTCCTTGCAACAACATTGTTGAAGAACATGAATCAAAGAAATGTGAAAGAAGTGTAGTAGGTGGTTCCACACCTTTGAAATTCCATCATTTCAAAGGAATCCCCCAAAAGTACAGGTCTTTAAGGATGGTTGTAAACTGTTTTGAATATGAAAAATATTGAAGGGGATTGATGTTAGCAAATCATGATGAAAATCCTAACAAAAAGAGGTAAATATTTTCAATTTTAGTGGTGTGCAAAAGTAGGTAATAATCTCTAGAAAGTCATCGATTGTGTTAAATGAACTTGTTGAAACACACAACTTGGTATTTTTTTGCACACATAAAACATATTGTCCAACACAAATATATAAGATACAAGGGAATGATTTACTTGGACCATAATGTTAAATAAAAACTAGGGTTGTGATTTATGTAATTATGATGACTTATAAATGTTTATAGACAAAAGGTGATACAAGCTTTTTACACATTTGAGGAACTATGCCAACATCTTAAAGAAGTAGAAGAACTTTGTGTAGCAAAATGGAGGGGGAAAGGAATTCCATGTCAAAAGTAGCTAGATTTCAAAGTTGGCACCAAAATGAGGTTGAAAGGGCTACAAGTGAATAATAACAAATATATTCGAAATGTGCCTAGCATTTATGCGGGTGATTGGTTTTGGTATAATTTTGAAATGTTTATTATTGGTCTTCATAAGCAATTGGAAGTAGGCATGACTTTTATAAGCAAAATGAAATTGCCTTTTGGCATTTCATTGGCCACAAGCATTGTAATTAAACAATTTGGGAACCCATACAAAAATGATAGAGATTGTGGTGAGTTTATCACACACAATGGTCAAGGAGGGCTCTCAACTAGATCTAGCACAACACATAATGTTGCAAACCAAGTTTTAACTCAGGGAAATGAAACACTCAAGAATAGCTATGAAGGTCATCAAATGGTTCAAGTTATTCGAGGTCACAAGGACAAGGAAAGCCCAACAAGTGAATTTTACACCTACCTTGGCCTTTATTATATTATGTGTATGAGACATGAACTTGGGAAAATGGGAACTTGGTCTACATGTTTGATTTTAAACGTCAAGAAGGTCAAAATCCACTCCCTACATGTGCACCCAAATCTAAAATACATATTGCCAATATAAATGCAAGTTCAAACAAATCTATAAAAATTTTAAAACAAAAATGGGATCATTTGTCAAAGTCTAATGTCACAAGCAACCCATGTTGTCAAAAGGACAATGGAGAATCTTAGTAGTATTTTCTAACACAAATTAAATTACTTATATGAAAAGGTCATGTAATTGCCATAAAAGGAACAAACCAATTATTGAAAGTAATGAAAATTTGTATTTCTGCTACTTTGAAAAAACACCATTAATTGTATTATTGAAATATCCATCCATCTTATTTACTCATGAAGTTGGAATCCTTTGCTTTTGGAGTCATTTTAGTATGTTGGAATTATTTACATACAAAAACAATTTGTTGAAAAATATTTTAAAGTAGTGTTATAAAATATAAATGTGTTTTTTCTTATTCAAACTTTCACCAAATGTTGTCAAATTTATTGAAGGCTTTAATATATTTCATAAGAAGATCCACATACATTGTTCGAGCATTTAAAAATCCTTTTAGTTTGGATTGGATTGGGTGGTTGCAAGATAAGGTGGACCAATTTTGGCAAATAAATTATTTGTATGTATAAAGCTAAAAATAGAAAACTAGTCCGTGTTTTTCAACTTCAAAAGTTCAAAATTCTATATTTGATGTATATATGTTGTAATTTTAAAAATAAATGTCTTCTTATTCAAGTTGAGAATTTTTAATCTAATAGCAAATTTGACATAGTTATGATTTTATGGCATGTTAATGACATGTTAATACATCACACTTTGCAAAACAATACAATGCAACGCATTAATTATGTGTTGACATCATGCCACATCATGTCATCACCCTTATTCTATGTGATGAATATTTGAAAACATGGTTGTAGCATAAGTCAATTGTTCAACTATTTTGGTGGACTTTGTCTTTAAACAGATGAAAATCGAACAGATTGTTCCAAATTAGATTAATGAAGTTTGTGATATTAGAGGAATGTGTTGGCGGTCTAGTAAATTCAGTTTTTGAATTTAAGTTAAAACTAATCATCATTGTGTCAACTTGTATAATTGAAAGTATTCAACATTTCAACTAAGGTCATTCACTATGGACAAGTGGTGTAAAACCATTTCAAAACTATACAAATTTGACAAATGAACCCATCTTCTTTACACCACCTTTTCACTATGGCTCAAACCTTTTTTTTTCTATTTGTGCAAACCCCTTTAGTACTAAATCCTTTCCCTTAGATCTTTTAGGTCAATTCAAGTTTATAAAAACCAATGGTGTTGTCGCAACCCTAGCATTGGGCTTGTGACTAAAGCAAGGGCTTGCGAAGGTGCGGGCCAAGAGGGAGGCCTAGGAGTCACATTTTATGTTCCCAGGAGTGCAAGAGAATGTGAGGGAATGAACCTTCACACTCCCAAGTGAGCTCCCACTTTGGGAGTTGAAGTCCCAGTGGATTCCCGAATCTTTAAAGAGCGATTGCAAAGGTCAAAACCCATTGGATCAAAGATTTCCTTATATCATTGGAAAGCTCTTGGAACTTAAATGTCTAAAATGGGCTCACATGACCCATTTGGACACTTAACACATAACTTATGGGCAAAAGAAGGGCCAGGAGTCAAATTGCCAATTTGACTCCTGACCACTAAAAGTCAAGAATCACCCTGATTTCTTTGCATGTAGGTGATGTGCAACATACCGTTGAAAAGTTCTTGATGAAAGCTACAATTTTTTTTTAGACTTTATTTCAATTTGAGGTCTGCACGCAAAGTTATGGGCCTCCAAAGTTGTGGGAGTCCCGACTATGGGAATTTCAAGACTCCCACTTGGGAGTCCCAGGACAAAATGACATTTGGGTGTTGGTCCCGTGGGTAGGCACAAAGTATATTATAAGGGGGAAGGTGGTGGCTTCATCCAAGTTTGAGCCATGGTGAGTCTTGTGAGTCTAAATTTGTCCGTGGTTCGTCCTAGCTCCAAAAATGTTCCAACTATGCACTAACCAACTCGTTGTTTGGTTTTGTGTAGGTCTATGGGAGTGAGTGATTGCTTGTCATTCTTTTTAGTCCCATCCTGGAACTCCAGCATGCCTTTCTACCCCCAAAATGCTGCAAGCCAGGGAGCATGCCCCAATTCTTTGTTATTCTATTGTTTTCAACTCAGACTCACATTTGATTTATCAAGGAGCTTAAGAGTGCGTCAAGTGCACCTTTATTAACTATGAATTTTTATTCTAAAATATTTTTAAAATATTATATTTGTAAATTAGAAGAATCATCAAAAGTTTTATGACACAAAAAGATGTTGCATTATACTATTATGTGAAGATGTGCTTAAAAAATCTCCCCAAAAATATTTCATTCTCAAATCATTTTAAATCGTTTAATAGTTCATTAAATAACAAAAAACATTAGTTATGATGTTTTAGGAATGTTTTGAATATTCTATCTTCATTATATTCATTTTAAATCATTCCCCATGTTTTCATAATATATATATATTTAAATCATTTAAACACATTAAATCTTTTTGCAACATTATAATTATTTTTATACTAAAACATTTAAATTTAGGTAGTGGTTACCCTTGCCATGACTCCTATTACCTTGAATTCGCCCTTCTTTATTGTTTTGAGTAGTGTTGTTTATTTCTACATTACATTTATGCAAGTGATGACAAGCAATGAAAAAATGATTGCATCTAGCAAATCACCACATTTGACATGCAAATCACTATTATAAGTGGGCCATTCAATTGCTCTTTATTTCTTCTTCTTTTTCATTCATTTTTTTAATATGGAGCGATTTCTTTAGCTATGTTTTCATTTGCCCCTTCCTTTCATGAGGTTATAACATCAACATAAGATGGGAGCTTGAAGGCATTAGTACCTTACATCGAATACATTTTTGTAATTTAGTAAATGATTATTTGGAGTATATCCAAAATTTGAGATTTTTTCCCCCACAATTTTCCAAAAATCTCAAGAATTTTCATGCCAAAAATTATTAAAATCTAAATAAATAACATAAATATATATAATGCTTGAGAATTAAAAATAATAATTGTCCTATAATTTAATCATTGCTTCTTTCTTTCACCTATTATTTTTCCTTTTCCCTCTTTGATTATCTTTGCCTTCCTATTCCACTTTCTCCCTTTTCTTGCCCATTTTTCTTTTACAAATTACTTTGATTTTTCATGTCCTCCACTTGAAAAAAACTTGATAGATGGGTTCATTCATGGTTGGGGTTTCATAAAAAGGAAAAATATATATCCAAGAAAACATTAATAGTTTTTACAAATAACAAATACAAAAAAAATAATTTAATGATAAAATTTGAATAATAATTCTTTGAAATAATTTGAATTAAGACTAAGATAATTCATGTGGTGGTGATGATTTTTCTCGCATGTACATTGGTGTGTATATAAACCTTGGTTCAAACATATAATTATAGAAAATGTTGGAATAATTTGTTATGAATTTATTTTTTGGAATGATTATTTCTTGCACATGTGACCCACAATTAAAGTTATAAATCTTAAGCCTAATGAATATTAAAAATCAACTAAACAACCCAAAAAATAGTCCTTTTCCTTGCAGCCCCAAAAATTGAATTATGTTACTTTCAAAAAAATTGTATGATTTATAATACAATCAAATGCATGCAATGAATGTGGCCAAACATAGTTGTAAGCATTATTTATCTATTATTTGTTTTTGACATTCACTGTATTTCTTAATGGATTATTTTTTATTCCTTTTCTAAAAACATGCAATTTAGACATTTGACATGGTTAGCTTAAAGGATTCAAAAGGACATTTATATAATTTCCATTTAAAAAAATATATGTTTATTAATTTACCACGACACCATGTTATCTATTGGCATAAAAAAATCCAATACAATTACAATGATGCAAATTTTAAAAATCCAAAGTTATCCTTTCTTATTTTTAAAAACTTAGACACTCCTTTTTGGTACCCCAATTGTGAATGGACCTAGATGCTTGCATGATCACTTATATGTTTTTAATTACGTCCATATTAAGTAAATTTTGTATAACTTTTGAGTTCAAGTAATTGCAAAATAAAGTGGATCATTTTTTCTATCACACTACAAGTTTTTGCAAAATGTCATGCATTAACATGCCATAAAGTCATCATTAAAGTTGTCAACTTGAATAAGAAAACACCTATATAAAAAAGTTGTAACATATATACACCAAATATAAAGTAATGAACCTTTGAAGTTGAAAAACATGGGTTGGTCTTCTATTTGTGGTTTTATATAAATCCAATGTTTTAATAGATTATGTTTGGGATATCTTATAAGTACTCAATGTACGACATATGAAAGTAAAAGGAACATATCTATGCAAAAGTTTCATTGGAAATCAAAAAAAGTTATGGACTTTTGAATTACTTAAAATGGGCCTTATTTTCAAAAGTCCTCATCATAATCATTTTTTAATGAATTTCAATGTTCCTTTCATTGAACATGTATGTTAAAAATTTATCTTGTTGGATTTTTATTCATATAATATTCATTATTTCATTAACCACCTTCTAATCTCCCATTTAACAATGATATCATAACAATTGCCATTTTAACACTATTGAATGGACTTTTCTAAATCATTTATCTATCAGCATTAGTCCACCTTATGTTGCAACCACTTGTTTTGCAAAATATATAATTTGTAGAATATTATAAAAAATAATTAGCAACCAATATTATGTTGCCAAGCAAAAAAAATAATCAAGATCTCTTTTTTCAAAGAAAATATGCAAAAGTATCGGTTGAATGTTTTTGTAAATAAATAAAAAAAGATTACTTGAAATTTGCCCAATATGCATCTAATGGTTAAGATGGTATTAATTCTAAAAAAAACTAAAAAAATAAATAGGAAAACCACAAGGGAAAGTTGAATAGTTGTTCAAAGGTTCCAGTTTATTCATTATGATTGAAAGGTTTTTTGTTCTTCCTTCTCCTTTAACTATATATATAAGTGGTGCTAGCGAATTATTTCAATTTATTTTTTGTTCACAAAAATCTAAAAAAATTCAAAGGCTAAGGATGTTTAAAGACCTTTTTTATGCCAATTGTTATAATACAATTTGAGTTTGGGCAATGAGTAAGTAAAATTGCGCATTTGTCTTCATTTATGAGGACGCTTCCCAAAAGATATGAGTTTCTTTTAACAAGATGATGTGATGTGCACATATGATGCATAAGTAAAACAAACTTTGTATGTTTAATTGTTTGTTGCTTAAATGTGTTGCCTTTGCATACATGTTGCTTGTACATACACATTGTTTTTATGAATCACTCTTCAAGAAAAAATTTGGATGTCACTTGCATACAACAACTTCGTACAAATGGTTCCTTCTTTTTCAAAGGTGAAAAGAATGTTTGTCTAGCCTACCATCATTGTTGCTGTCTTGGATGTTATGCTCTTATTAGATGATATTACTACAATATGTGTTAAATTTCACAAAGTTTAAATGTATGTTTCTTATATGAGAAGGAATATGAATTAAGAAACATTCATGTTGTAAACACTTTATGCACTTCAATAAAGGGAATTGATGTTTATGCTTGGGCTTTTGGGATGGGTGCAAATGAAACATAATTCCTAATTTGAAATAGAAATGAATTGTACTTAGGTAAGTGACCACCTTGTATTTAACAATAATCTAAGGTTTTGATTGATATTGTTGTTATTAATGTTGTTGTGTTTTGATTGATTTGGAAAGATCCTTTTCCATCATTGAAGAAACACAATTCATGAAGGACCTTTATGAAAGCAAGGTATGAACAACATTCATTCATGATGTTATTATTTGATGGAAACAAAATACAAATTAAATCACATAACTTTGTCTTTAATGTGAGAGTCCTTTGATGAACTAAACAAAACCTTTACAATATGTGTTTGCAACTACAACATGACTTTGCTTTAACTCCTTGTCCACTTTAACTCAACTATTTTTTCAATTGTATTGCAACTATATTGTGATTTTTTTCTAACTAATTGTATTATCTTAAAAAACTACATAGATGTTTTCATTATGAAGCTATTAATCAAAAACTAATTGTTGATTGAGAAATTAACAATTAACAATTATTTTAGGTATTTTTGATAGTATGCATAAATAAACAAAATGTACTTAGTAAAACTTATGTGTGGGACATTAAAAGTGAATCATTTTACCTTGCATCCACCATGTTGTCACTCCTACAAATGTTGTCTTTCATGTTTTTTAAAAACTATGTTTTAGTAAAAAAATAGATAGATGGACAAGATTATCAAATAATAAAAAGGACCAATTGCTTTAAATAACACATATTTGCATTTTAATCATATCAGGCATGACTAAGTTGCTAATTATGTGGACACTTGTCATTTTCATTTTGATTAAAAAAAAGAATGTGCTAGTTGACATGGCAAGTCTATTTTGACTAAAAAGTAGCATATGTTAGTTGATGTGGCTTGTCTCTTTTGACTAGAAAAATCATAAATAAGATAAATAATCAAAAATTTAAATTATTTACTAATTACAATTCTTAGGGATATAAAATGTAAACCTAGGGATGTAGGCCTTCTAGGCATCAAGGGTGTTATTTGGTGAGCACATGAGCATGAGCGCGAATAGAATAAAATAGTAGGTGGCATATTCCCATCACCTTATATTTATATTTTTTGACATAGGGTGATTGATGTCACAATGCCAAAACGTGGCATTAATGACTACAAAAATCCAATTGTATGTGCCATCTATGACTCGAACTGACTACATGATTGCCTAGTCCAAATGACCATGTTATAAATCCCATTAGTTGCATTAATCGTAGCCACACTAATGACTACATGTCGCCATGACTACAATTGCAAAAGACATAGTCCTAGATCCAACAAGACACATGGCAACCTCACAAAATGCCATGTATCACTTTTTTTTTAAAAACCAATTTGTTTTCTTTCCAATCAAATATTGCCACATGTTAGCCTCTTAACCTAGGGGACCTAGCCTAAAAAGCCTAGCTTAAGCCACCTAACCTAGAAAACTTACCCTAGGTCATTTAGCCTAGATGCTAAAAAAGCTTCATAGGTTAGGCAAGCCACTAAAGTATCTAGGCATTTAAATTTTTAGGTGGCTAGGTGTCAAGGTTTACAAGGGGGAGGACTTGAACTCCCCACTTTCATTTTGGGGAATAAATTTTTAACCATTGCACCACATTATTTATTTATGCTATAATCTATTTACCATTAATCTATAAATAATAATTTTTTAGCTCAAGTTAACCTAACTCACCTTAGGTTGACCTAGGCTAATTTAGGCCTAGCCTTGGCTAAATAGGTTAACCTAGACTAACTTAAGCATTCCTAACCTAAATGTAGGCCTACTTACCATAAATTGACATAGACTTAGACTAGGGTAAAGTAGGCTAAACTTGACTAAATTAGGTTAAACACAATTGTTAAGGCTAAACTTGGATAAATTCGGTTAAACTAGAATATTGAAGATAAACTAACATAAATTTCAACTAAATTAGAACATTTGAATATAAACTTGGCAAAATTTGGCTAAACATGGCTATTTAGGTTAAACTTGGCAAAACTTGGCAAAACCTAGTTAAACATGGCTATGTAGATTAAATTTGGCAAAATTTTGTTAAACATGGCTATTTAGTTTAAATTTGACTGAACTTGGCAAAACATGGAAAAACATGACTATTTAAGTTAAACTTGGCGAAATTTGGCAAAACATGTCTATTTAGGTTAAAATTGGTTAAACTTGACAAAATTTGGCTAAACATGGTAATTTAGGTTGAACTTGGCAAAACTTGAAAAAATTAAACTAAACATGGTTATTTAGGTTAAACTTGGTTAACTTTGGCAAAACATAAATAAATTACGCTAAACTAAAGTATTCAACAAAATTGGCAACACACAGCTAGACTTGGCAAAATTTAGATAAATTAGGCTAAATTAAGGTATTGAAACAAAACTCGGCAAAACATGGCAAATCATGGCTATTTAGGTTAAACTTGGTTAAATTTGGCAAAATTTGGTTAAACATGGCTACTTAGGTTAAACTTAACTAGACTTGGCAAAACTTGGATGAATTAGGCTAAACTAAGGTATTGTGGCTAAACATGATTAAACATGGCTACTTAGGTTAAATTTGGCTCAATTTGGAAATTTTTAAATAAATTAAATAAAATTAAAGTATTGAAACTAAACTTGGCTGATCATGGCTATGTAGTTTTAAATTGGCTAAACTTGGCAAAAGTTATAAAAATTTAGCTAAATTAGGGTATGGAAGCTATATTTGGCTAATTATGACTATTTGAAAATTAAACTTGGCTAGACATGTCAAAACTTAAATAAGTTAGGCTAAAATAGGGTATTGACATTAAATTTGGTTAAACATGGCTACTTAAGCTAAACTTGAATAGACTTGGCCAAACATGGTCAAACATGGCTAAACTAGGGTTAATTTTAGTTGAATTTGTTTCAATTTGGTTAATTTGATTTTTTGTAACCAATTAAAATTGGTTAAACCAAGTTAAACTATTTTAATTATATTTTGCTAGGTTAAAATTAAGATATTTAAACTAAAATAAATTATATTAAATTATATTAAATTATGTAAAATCTGGCTACATTAAGTTAAATTAGACTAAACTATGTGATTTATGCTAAATTAAGCTAAAGTTAAATTGTGTTAAAGTAGGTTAATCTAAGTTATGATAAATTAAACTAAATTATGGCATGCCACGACAAATATTGGTGCCATGAATTCAAAACACATAAAAACTTGTGGTGTCACAAAAAATCATGGATTGCCATGAAAATTTCTGACATTTTGTTGCCAAATGGCATGCCATGTCATCATCACATGGAAGATTGAGTCATTATTAATCCCAATAAAGGACAACAATATTTTCAACTAGCTAATAAATGAGACTAATTCATTAAATCAATGACATGAATCATGATGTTGACAAATAAAATCATAGCATCTTGTTGGCATATAACATGTCATGTCATCAACATGGGAGATTGAATGATTATTAATCGCAAAGGTGGATGGTTTTTACAATTAATCAATTAATGAGCCAAAATTGGAAAATAATGTGATATTTTACTTTAAAAACAAACAATTTGTCATATTGACCACAATTGCAAAACCATGATACCATGTGGAATGTTAATGTTTTTTGTCATTACTTAATGATTGTATGATTAAGTAGTTATAAATGTAGTTGAAAAAAGTAATAGTCATTTTTATGTTTGATTCAAAGGACATTATTTGTTGTAGTAAGGGCAAAGTTTTTGGACTTGCATCTTGATGTGAAAAGCTACATTGAAGGATTGGACATCATCTCTAACATAGTGATTAACCAATAAATGCTTCATTTTATCCAAAGTAGTGTATGAGTAATCATGTTGATTAATAGTCAAGTATTTTGTTACATACAATGCCAAAACATGTCTTTTACAATTGGTCTTATTCAAATGTAGTCATTTTTCTAATCATTTTTAAAGTCAATGATGCAATTTCTAGTCGTTTCTGCCATTGTAGTTGAATAGAACAAGTCATAAAAAGACATGTTTTAGTGTTGTAATTGCACGTGGAATATTGCATCATCATGTTGTGAGACTATAAGTTGTTATTTTAGTCGCAAAAGTTAGGGTATCTTTAATTAAATAATTTTATTTATTTAAAACTTATTATTAAGATTTTAAAATTAATAATATATTTATTTTTAAAAACCCACTAATTGTCATAATAACTATAGTTGCAAAACCATAACATCACATGACATCTCAATGGCCTTTACAACTACATAATGATTTTGGTGACTAAGTAGTTACAATTATAGTAAAAAATGATAATAGTCATTTCTTGGACTAGTCAAAAATTCCATAATGTGTTGTTGTGCCACATCCATAGTTCAATTTTATGCATTGCAAAAGAATACATATTTCATTGTAAGGCATAAATCAATACCCTTAAAATAGTTAGTTGTGAGAATTTTGCACCTTATTATTTGGGTTGGTGGGTTCCTTTCCAGGGCACATGTTTGGAGTAACCAAACAGTGATTTGGTTTTGACAACTTTAACCATTTGTGGGTGGGATGGTGAAAAAGTATGCCTTCAAAAAGGCCCCAAGTTTTTAAAATATGGTTGTTAATGGGTTTTTTCTATGCCCATCAAAGTTATTCTACTTCTGAATTTTTCAACAATAGGTTCCCAAAACAACAACATGTACATGAAAAATACCAATAATACTTAAACTAACTTCAAATCCTAAATTAACATGTACACAAATCATTCAAAACTTGAAATAAATTGGTTGAAAGAAAAATGATTCATGTTCCATAAATGAAAATTGAAACATATAATCAAAATGAAGTCCAAAAGCTCCTCAATAGGTATGTCCTCCTAGTCTTATACTAACTATTTCAAATTACAATAATCACAATTGACCGTTATAAACAGTCATTGGTCAATATCTAGACTAACAATCCATTTTTAAAAAAAAACTACACCCTATTTAATTACATGTTCAACTACCGGTTTTGCCAAGTATAAGTTATGTAAATGACTTGTTGACTAACCTATCAACTTATCTTTTTAACCTAGTAACATTACCTACTAGGTTTAATAACTATTTAGGTCAATACTATAGGTTGGCTTAATTATAAGTTAAGACATTTATTTAACAACTTGTTTTCATTATCAACTTAATAAGTCACTTGTTGCTAAATATGGGTAACAATGGCAAATGCAACATCACACCAACTTGACTCATAATGAGGTAACCTATTTTGAAAAGTTGAATTTAGCTTTAGTTGCCAACAAAAGGATAATGTTGGCAATTTATTTAGGAGTCAATGTTTTACTCCCATTAGTTGGCTTGTCATTGCAAGTAATATGTTTATTTTCCAACACTACAATAATGTGAGGCCAACAAATGCAAATGTTTTACCTACTATATGCAACAATAAAAGTGTTAAGGTACTTTCACAATAAAATGAGCCAAATCCAACTCCTTTGTCCTTTTCAAAAGGGTAAGGACTTGAAATTAGAAATTGAGATGACATGCAATCATTGCACAAAATTTATGGTTTAATCACATATTTCACTTATACAATATATTCTTATAATAAAATTTATTTTCTTTCAATTTTACAACTTATCTTTATGTTTATTCAAGAGTTATTGGAAAGAAAATTATTGATTATGAATTTTACAATTTATTTATATATCAATTCCAATGATGATCCAAAACCATGTAAAGTCTAATAATTATTCAATCTACATGAATGTGAAAATTTTCCAAAGAAATCTAAATCAATTTTGATAATTCTTATGTGATTTACTGAAGACCTCAAGATTAGTTACAAGTGTTTAATTTGTCCTTCTTCACCTTCAAATGTTGATATAATTGACTCATATTTTTTATCTGTCATTCTTGAATGTATATTACATCACACTATGTAGATTACAAGAAAAACATTCAATCCTAAGTGAAGTTAAAATTTGACAAGTGTGTTATTTATGAGTGGTTACACTTATAGTGGCTCATTATGTAGCAGACTTACTCACCAACCGGTTGCTTTTGTTCAAAATGATAAAGCAACACATCAATAATTAGGAGACTCGTCAGCTTCTTGAAGTGATGGTGTTCCCCCCCTTGAAATTCTTGCACAAGGGTATGGATGAATTTCCAACTTGGTGTCTAGTAGCTAGCAAATTGGCAAATATATGATGTGATAATAACAAATTACCCATCTTGCTCATGCATATCCTTTGTTAGTATGATGGCAACTTCTTCGGGTAGGTGTGCCAAGTGGGTGCACTATAAACATATATAATACATATTACAATACATAATGTTTTATGGGTAGACAAAGGAGTTCATTCATTTTTCCAATTGGAGTTGGGATGAGGTTTAGTGATTGTTGATGTGTACAAAGGCCTATGAGGGTGCATGATACCCAAGTTTACCAATGTATTTTTTTTCAATGGATAATAAAACTTTTTTTTTGTATTCAATGTTGTAATGTTGATCATAATTTATAGTATCATATCTAGAATTTTGTTATAAAAAAAATGGAAACTCTAACAAATCATGAAGAAAATGCCTATTTAGAAATAACAAAATAGTCATGTTTTGTACACATCAAATAATGGATGTTGTTGTTGTATGTTGTTATACCCAACTGTCATATGTTTTTGTTGTTGTTGTTATACGTAATTGATTGGAGATGGTGAAAAAAAAATTAACCCAAAAACTAACTCCACCAAATGTTATATGCAAACTAGGACCATTCCAATTATCCAATCATTGTAATTAATGTTTTATATTTAGTGTTGGCATAATGAATTTGTTTGAATCCAACATAAATCCATGACAAGATGTTGATGGCTTGTATTTGTCCACATGGCAAACCCTTCTTGCCACGTGTTAACATATTCGTCCATGCGGCAAAAATATTCCATGATGTGGGATGGGAACATTTTCCAAATATTTTGTTTATGTGGCTGAAATATTTTATAAAGATTCCATCCTACTCGCAAGTTCATTGCTCACTTGCTCATTGTTCACTTATCACCCATCAGCTGTGTTGCCCTAGGGATGTACATAACATTATGCCAAAACATGATTTTCATGACTACATTCATATGATTACACAATCAAATAGGACCCATTGTTCATGTCATTTTGACATAAGTGCCTACAAAAAGGGCATAAACAATGGGTCCAATTTTACTACAATCATATTTTTGTAATCATGAAAATATTGTGTTTATATTTTTTGCTCCCCCAATTGCCTTCCCTATGCATGTTAACTTTAAATCATGAACAAGGTGGCACAAGAGGATTGAACCCCTCACACATTTATGGTGACAACCCAAGGCATTAACCATATAACCATCATGTCAAATGATGACAAATAATGTCATAGCAAAAATATAAACACATGTTCATTTTGAATTTCAAACATTATAATTTCAAGTCATGACATATATGTCAAAACATTTAATTGTAAACATTAACAAAGGTTAGTTATTGGTGTAGGTAGATGGCAAATATTTCATTACACCTACTTACAAATGGCTCACATGTTATTTACCTACCTACTTATTTATTACCATCCCTAGCGTAACTACCAACCAACGTATTATCCACCTAACTACCTACCTACCTACACATTTAAGAGTCTAAACACCTACATGCCTAGGGGGCTTACACACCTACATTTGTCACATATATACTTAAGTAATATCCTCAATGACTAAAATCTAGCATATATAGTATGTAATAAAGCCACATCACCCATGGAGTGACTAAAATTAGTCACACCATAAATGACATTAATACGATGTAGGCATGATTAAATATGCGTGTAACTAATATTGTTTAATTTGACTAAAAATTTTAATTGACTTATCAAAATAAAACATACCTACTTTTTAGAAGGGAAAAATGGATAAAAATTACCCCTTTAATCATTTCAAATATGTAAACTTAATTATGTCAGTTATTATAATCACATAACACATCACACAAGGACTAAATGGTGGAGAAATAAAATTTTAGAGTTGACAAATATTATCACAATCAAATGAACCAAAAAGGACTTCAAGTTGAGTTATAGTTACAATAAAATTAAGTGCATAATATGTGTTGCTTTGTATTCATGCATGTTTTACATTGTATCTTGTGTTTTAAAGATGGTAAATATCAATAGATGATTACTTTCGAATAAAAAATCCATTTCAATTTTAAAAGTGTTTTAGGACTATACAATTTACTTAAACATAAAGTACAACTTGCATGAAGTGTTGTAGTAAACATAGACTCAGATAAGACTAATTGCTAGAATATGCCATGGGTTTTTTTAAGTCATAGAATATAATTTGAAAATAATAAAAGTAACACACTATCTTCATACCTTGGATACTAAATACTTATAAATTAAGGTTGGATGGTTATTCTTCAAACATGGTTTTTGAAATGGAAATTATTTTTCATGCTTGAAATCCATGGACAAAATTTTTTCGTTATTATATACTAAGTAATGATTTTATTTTTTCAATTTTGTGATGTTGCCCAAGTGGCAATCATCCATAAATATATTTAGCCAAACTTGGCAATATTGAAAGATCTTAAAAGTACCCTTTCATATTGTAGGCAATTGTGGAAATTTTCGATGACTTTTCTAAAACATGGATTTTTTGAAAAATAATTCTTATTTCAAAATAATTTTCACAAAATGATAAAAAAAATACCCAAAAAATAAATTAGTAATAATAAAAAATACTAATACATAAACTTTATGTTGCAAAATAACAAGGAATGTTCCTTCATAGATCAAACATATGAGCATGTCATTTAGTGATGTTAAATAAAATCTTGTTAACTAAAATGTGAAGGACTTGGAATTTAAAAAAAAGAAAGGCCCTATACAAGATGGACAAAATATTTTGAGTCAAAAGCTTATGTATATGTTGCAAATTATACATGTTCAAAAGTTGTAGCAAAGTTTAAAACATGAAAAAGGGTAACATTGAGGATGGAAAGGGTGTGAAATTATATTCCTACCAAGGTTATTGTTAAACCTATTTGTAACAATCACAATGACAAAAAACCTTTAAATATAACTACAATTGGTACATTTAAGATATTGAAGTTTAAGAAAAATGTGACGTATCAAATAAGACATATCCCCTAGAAGGTTAAAAATACATTTCATTACACAAGCAACCATGTTTTAAACCTACATCACACAACCAAAACAAACTTTCATATATAATATATGGGGCATATTCCATATATTAGGTTAATGTTAAGAGATACGACTATTCAAAATTGGCACACATTTGATTATGGAGTTTTTGCATAGGATGTTCAAACATTTAAATCTAAGGATGAATACGAATTTTTTAATTTTTTTGAATCATCCATAAAAGGTTTGGCATATATCATTGTTATGATACACACACAATGTTGCCTCATTTGTGGTTAAAATGATTTTGCCATTAACATTTTACAACAATTTGAAAATTTGAAATTATCTTAGTTTTGACACTTCATTCACTCATTTTAGAGGTTAAAATAAAATAAAATAAAAGCATTAACTCAAAATTTTATTCGTTTCACCATTGATTATAATAACTCATATTTCTTTAATCCCAAAAACCTTAAGTCAATAGTAGAAGAAATCTTCATATACTTTTTACTGTATTGATAAACCTTTCAAAAAAAACTTTTGGTTGGAATTTTGTGAGAAACAAAAATATGTTTATACTCATGTCTTGTATGTCATAAGTGGTTAGGACAAATAAAGGGCAAAACATAAAGATAGGTAGGTTAGAGCTTGCTACATGAGGAAGTGAGTTAAGATGCAATATGATATGCATATGCATATTATTGTATTGTTAAGAGCTTCATGATATATGTGGGTTGATATTTAATTCTAGTGATGATGGTTACATTGGATTTGGTTTAGGGGGATGTTTACAAGATTTTATATTATTTTATTCTACCAACATAGATTTTGGTTTGGAATATGCTATGAATTGAATGGAAAGGTGTTTTATTGAATTTGTGTATTATTATTATTATTTTTCAACACCATAATCACGAATGATGGAAACGGCAAGAAAAATTTCAATAGTTTTTGCAACAATTTACATTCCACTTCTCTTCAATCAACTTTGGATCCAATTCCAATGTATTATAATTCAATTCAATGTTTTTGAATTCAATTTAAGAAATTGAATTAAATTCAAGTTGCATGCAAAGTCATTCAATATTTTCATTCAAATGGAACTTAATTTCCAATTGTTTTTGCATCATTTCATTGCCATTAATGATGTGTAGCAATGTAGAGGCCGAACATGATAATATATTTACAATGATTTGTACGACCAACAAAATCAAAATTGCCTAATTGATTAACTATATGCACAACAATGCTAAATAAAACTAGATAGACGCATTTGTTCATATTCATCAATGCACAAAGGCATCAAATGGGTCATTCATTCTACATTGAAATTTCTCATCTTGCTCTACAACAATTGTATGATGTGGGTCAACGTGCAAAGTTTGATGAATGATTGTGTCCGAATCATTGGGTACGCAAAACCTCTACCACTTTCACATTTGCTTTTGAGGTTCACTTTTGCAAGTGTAAGTGAAAAGAGGATCCATAAGTGAAAAGCCCCATATACTTCAATATAAATTGTACTTATATGAAATAAAATGGAACATCCACAACCATCTTCATGCATAACCAACTTGACCAGGTTGCAAATGTTTCGATTAACATCATGGAAAGGAACCTTCTCTCTTAACTATGGACTCATATAACACCAACAGTAGCATGCAAAAACGATGGTGTTGGACTCGTGATAACCTCAAGATACTTTTGTCCATAACAAGATCTCAGAAGTTTTTTTCTTTTATAATCATGGACTCACATGACACCAACCATTGCCTGCAAGAAGATGGTGACATTGGTTTGGATCAAGGGTATATTGATAGAACTCTGATATATGGATTGACATTGGTCTTCGCATCATAGAACTGAAGTTTGAGGATTGACAGGCCCAGGTACATTTGTACATATCATCATCTAAGATTTTCCTCTTAATTATGAACTCACATGATACCAACAATAGCATGCAAAAAAGATGGCACCAAAGGCATGAGAAGCCAAGGTACTATGTTCACTACATCATCTTAGAAGTTCCTTTCTTTTAATCATGAACTTTCGTGATGCCAAAAATAGCTTGCAAGAAGATGTGTGTGTCAATGGAGTGACAACCAAGGTGCTGTTTGTACATATCATCTTGAGTGACAAAAATTGATGCACAAAACTGCTCTTTCTACATTGAGCAAGGTGTGATGGTAACAACCAGCTGTACAAAGCTTCCACAAACACATTCCAACAATTTTGTGAAAGCAATCAACAGTCTTCTCACCATGGACAAGTTGTTGAAAAGGCAGACATGCATCCTCTTGTCACAGCTCACAAAATTTGCCCCTTGTGGAATAATCCTGAATGACTCTAAAATCTTTTGCTGCTTATTATTCAGAGTAAGAAGTGCTTTTGATGTTAGTCTTCAGATCTAGGTCAAAAATGGTGATGCATTCATTGCACACACTTGGAACTAGACACCGAATTGTCATAGTATTTCAAAATCTTGTGTGATCTGGCATTTTGAAGTGTGTTTGGTTGTCTATGCAGCAGTTCTTCATTGTCCTCTTCTGTATAATGTGGTTTTAAGACTTGTGCAGAAGCTGTACCTTACACTTCTTTGGAGGATCTTTGTCCATTCTGTGACCATTGGGTTCACGAACTGTCTCAACATCCTGTCAGAAAAGTTCAATCTGCACATACAAGGAAGACAGAGAGATGAACTCTGTGGGAACTGAGATGTGGGCAAATTTTTTTTGCCCCCAACATGTGATCCTTAGTCTCGCCAACGATGGCCACAGTTGGGGTTGCAGCACACGAAAAACAGAGTCATTCCTTCTTCTCCCCGTGCAGTTGCCTACACAGATACATACATTGTTCAACACACAATAACATCAGATTGCTGTCTATCAATCTATGGAGCACAGTGTAGCAGTGGGGGAAGATGAGACAAAAGAAAAAAAATCCTGCATCATCCAGAAAGACCCAAGGCTCTTGCTGCAGGAAAAAATTAGAGACATTTCCACAATGTTACAAAGAAAATAATAGCCACCCTGTGTAAAGATACACAATCTCAAAATTTTTGTGGTACTTGCTTGCTTGACTTCTTGCAGAGATGCTATCACATCAGCATCTACATGCAAGAGAATATGCTTGGCTCATCACATTCCTTGTAGTAAGGATGCAGCCAAGAATACTGCAGATTTCAAGCAACTCAGAAGAGGGGGCACATCCAAAACCTCAGGCATGGAGACTTTTCCCCTTTAAATAAAATTTATGCACCAAATTGTGATAGGAGGATTTCTCTGAGAATCTGACACTTTGTAGGAAGTCCAGACAACTACAATTTGCAATGTCAAGGTGCAGCTGACAGCAAATGCTCAGAATAGTGGCAGCAGCAGCTCTCTGAGCAATGGCTACAAACTGGAGGAGCTTTGATCAGGTTGCAAGAGATCCAGCTATACTGGACATCAAAGAAAAGCAGAGGAATAATTGTGATAGAAGATACATTCAAGCAGAAAGCTTTGATCTCTTGCACCACACTGCAGGCTTGAAAGAAGGAAACCTACTCTCCTGTTATTGTTGTTAAAGAAAAAGTGGAGATGTTAATAGGGGAGAAAAGAGGGGAAAGAATGAAAGAAAAAGTGAGCAAGACCTGGAAAAAGACAGCTTCACCATGTTGGCATTTGGCACATCGCACGCTCTTGGTGCGAGGGAGAGTAGGATCAGATGCGACATCTTGGAGCACTTGGGTTCTTTCATCTGCACTGTGAAAAACTTCGTTCCGGTACACACAGTTGTTGTCTGCAACTTCCTACAGTCTCATCACAACACACAAACAAAAATCACACAACTCCATCTCTCTCTCTCTCTCTCTCTCTCTCTCTCTCTCTCTTCATGGCTTCTGCAACATACATACTATAGCATCTCTGGTGATGGACTGGTGGTGGTGGTGGTGGTGTTGTTAGGGATAACAAGGGCAGAAGACTGACCTGATGATCACAGTTCCGGCATGCATACAGCAGCACCTTCTGCTCTCTGTCTTCTTTTGGATACAGTATGTTGTTGCTGCAAATCACAAGCAGCAACAAGATCTCTCAAATTCCTTGCAAAGCAACTCACCACAAGAGCAATTTTGCTCCTCCTCCCTACTTACACCTTCTTCGCAACAACAACAACAGATCAAAACGAAAACCCTAACAAGAGATGATGGGATGGGGAAGGAAGGAAGGAAGAAAGCATCCATCCAAAACCAATAGCTTCTAAAGCTTCTAGAGAGCTTGAAATCCAATAATCCAAGACATCCTCGACACAAGAGATAGAGAAGAGACACCCACCACTCACGGCAAAACTTCATGGTACTCATGATGCTTCCAAGGTCTGATTCTTCTCTTCCACGAAGATTGCCAACAAGAGCAGTACTTGAAGCTTGTTTTCTTGCTCAGGGACAGGCAATAAAACTGCTGCTATGAGAAATCCGGGAGACCCACAACATCTTTTGCGCAAGAAGATCCAGAAGAAGAATCGAGAAACTCTGAACCCTAAAACCCCCCAGGTCTAAAACCTCGGGACCCACGACACCACGACACCAAGAGCTGCCCTGAAGTTTGTTTTTGCTCAGGGAAAGACAACAAAACTACTGTGATGGAAACTCCCGGAGACCCACAAAAAGCTTTTCAAGCAAAGATTCAGAAGAAGTGAGAAGAACTCTTCCCCAAACCTTGGAACCTCACGAAACCACGACAACAAGAGCCGGCCTGGAAGCTTGTTTTTGCTCAGGGACAGAAAAAAAAACTACTGGGGATGGAAATTCCCTCAGACCCACGAAAAAAGCTTTTGAAGCAAGAAGATACAGAAGAAGAAGAAGCAATGAACTCTGCCCCAAACCCTAAAAGCTTGGACACCACCACCATGGCTACTCCTCTTCTTCTTCTGTTGGGTCAGTGCAACTTTTGGATGGGCGGGGGGGGGTGTTTCCGTCCGTTAGGGATTGCGCTAGATCGTTTTCTGATCCCCCCTGTGATGTGTGATCATCCATGTGATCCGCGGAAGATTGTTTCTTGCGGATAGAAAAAAGCTTGCAACTTTGACTTGGAAAACTTGGAAGCTTGAGCTTCGAAATTTTGCTGGTGGGTGTTTTGGTTTTCTCGTGGAGTTTTGAAGTTGTTGCAGGAAGAGGAAGAGGAGAGGAGGAGAATTGGGAAAGTGGTGGAAGATCATGCTTGTGTGGGACTGGTAGAAGAAAGAAAAGATTGAAGAAGGTAGCAGGCAGCAGCAGCAAGAAGAAGCAAATGGCCTCTAGAGCATTGGGTTGTCTACTAGGGAAGAGTGCACCTCCTCCTGCTGTAGTGATTTCCTCAAGCTTGCGCTCTATGCACCAGGGTGGTGTACGAAAGGGCAATGGGCTTAGTAGCAAGAGAGCTTTCAGCTGGACTTTCTTTTTCCCAGCAGCTCAACAACAACACATCCAATGCTTCATCACCACCACCTCTGCTGCTTCTTTCCAACCACAGGCAGAGCTGAAGAAGCCTGCTGCTGCTGGTGCTGGTGCTCCTCTCCAAACGCAAGAACCCAAGAATGCAACAATGGTGGGATCAAATGTCCCTAGTTTCCAGCAAGCCATTCACCGTCTTCAGGTTGTTGAATTTCCCCCTCTCATGTATTGATTCTTCCTCTCTCTGGATTTTCAAGCATGTTACACATGTTTTCTTTCTTGCTTCTTCAAGCATTGCGGCTGAAACTTGCAGGTTACAGCAGATTGTAGCCTCTGGATCTACAAGCATTTTTACACGTGTTTTTTTTTCCCTTTCTTTCTTCTTCAAGCAATTCTTGCTGAAACTTGCAGATATTTTAGCAGATTGTAATATCTGGATCTTCAAGTTTGTACTCTGGATTGGTTTGCTAATACAGAAAAAAACACTTGTCATGAAACAGGATTACTGGGCTTCAATAGGCTGTGCAGTGATGCAATCCAGCAATACCGAGGTAACAACTACTACACCTGCCGCTGAAGACTGCTCATTATTCTGTGCTCAAATCACTCCTTGGGTTACACTGCATTCTTTGCCAAATTCACATAAATTCAGTCCTTCCTACATTTTCCCATCCAAGAAGTATGGGGCTTCATGATGAGGAGCAGTGGTGGTGATGGCAGGGTCTTGAATTCATGTTAGGAAAACTGTGTGTTTATGCAGGATCTGTTGCAAAATCTGTTTTGGCTGTGTGCTGATGGCAGTTGGCATGTGTAGGTTGGGGCAGGGACGATGAATCCAGCTACTTTTTTACGGGTCCTTGGTCCAGAGCCTTGGAATGTTGCGTAAGAGCCTGCCTGAAACTGAAAGCAAAACCTGAAAATCCTCCAGCTCTACAGAAAGTCCATCCCTAAGAGTTAGGGTTTATGGTTTATGGATTCTTTCTGAAATCATGTTGTCTTTCTGAAGACCTTGTCTTTCAACTATAGTATATTCCAGTTTGTGCAAATCTGGAAGAACCTGTATATTCCAGTGAAGCAAATATACTGTAATGTAACCTATGAACAAACAGTTTGTTCATCTCATTTTCTTTGCACAGAAAATTGCACAGTTTCTAGTGTGATGATTCTCAACCCATGTGGAAATGGGCAGATATGTGGAGCCAAGTGTGAGGCCGGATGATAGTCGCTATGGGGACAACCCTAATCGAGTGCAGTGCCATACCCAATTTCAGGTCCTACTTTTTTTTTCTTTGCCTTGTTCCTCCTTTCCTTCACTTTTGCCTAGATGCTTAAAAAATTGTGGGATCTTGAACCCACTTTGGTGTTTGAGCAGGTCATTTTGAAACCAGATCCAGGAAATTCACAGGAGCTCTACCTGGGGAGCCTGGCAGCACTTGGTAAGTGATTTTGGGTTTAGGGTTCCACAAGAAATCCTTCATGAATCCACAAGAAAAAAAATTGAAGAATTTTCTGGTCTATTGACACAAAAGGGTTTTGTGGAGATTTAACTGAGAGGCAGCTAGAATGAAAAAGTTTGTTATAACAAACAAAATGAAGAACATGTGAGAGATGATGATCTTTCTTAATCAGGAATTTATAATTTGTCTTTGGCATTATTTGGTTGAGCTTTGAAGATGAGATTGCTAGCTGAAAGAGCATTTTGGGTTGCAGGTGTTGACATCAAAGCTCATGATGTACGGTTTGTTGAAGACAACTGGGAAAGCCCGGTATGGATGATGCATACATACCCTTGGCTCTCTTCTTCCTTTATGTTGGGTTTTCCTCGTTTTGATTACTGGGTTGTAGCTAGATAGATATGTAAAACCCAAAACCCTAAACTTCCATTCTCTGTATATTTTGTTTTTCCAAATGAAGTCACAAAGGTCCATGTGCAGTGTCAGAAATTGCCAGGAGTCTAGGGTTTTAGGGTTTTAGAGGTTGAGGATCTCATGGGCCCCCTGGAACACAAGGTGCTTGAGTTATGAGTATATTTATGACATAGATGATGGTTACAGAATTTGAAGAAGACCTTCCTTACTGAGAATATTTAAATTTATTTGAATTCTTTGAGTGCAATTGGCTCTCGCACTTCAAAGTGGACTATGGCTGGCTTGACAGGTATTGGGTGCATGGGGACTTGGTTGGGAAGTATGGATGGATGGAATGGAGATAACTCAGTTTACATACTTCCAGCAGGCAAGTCCCTCTCACAGGCTTCACCACCAGTGAATTGCATACGCCTTCTTCTTCACCTTCAGTCTTCTTCTACATGTTCTTCAGGTTTAGGGTTCAGGTACACCCTAAAGCCTATTGAAACACAATTGTCACTGTTAGGCTGGCATTGACACCTTATTATTCTTTGCTGCTGGGATTTTGTGGGCGGTTGCAAAAAAGGCAGGCAGGAAGCATGCCATTATTGCCAGTCTCTGTGGAGATCACTTATGGCCTTGAGCGCATCCTTATGTCCCTTGAGGTGTGAAAAAATAAACCCACAAAGGTTCCTAATGATTTTTCTCTGATCTTAGCTGAATGAAGAGGTTTGTTGTTGTAGCTGAATGATAGGTAGTCAATCTATAACCTGCTAGTGGGTCCTTATCTGCATCATACAGGGGGTAGACCACTTCAAGAAAATACAATATGCACCAGGGATTACATATGGGGAGCTCTTCCTGGAGAATGAGTATTTTTTCCCCTTCTCTCATTCTTTCTGTCTGTCTTTGAAGCAGATAAAGAGAAGGGTGATAAAGGGTGCTACCAGGTTTAGGGTTTAGGCACTGTACATGTGTCTCATGTTTGAGTTCTGTTGAAGAATTATGTTGGTGGGTGTATTGCAGGAGAGAGATGAGTGCATACAATTTGAAGTATGCGGATGTTGGGAGATTGCAGCAACGCTTTGAGCTTTATGATGCTGAGGCACAGTCTCTTTTGAGCCAGAATCTAGCCATTCCCGCGTAAGCTCCTGACTTAGTTAGCTTTTTACTTCCTTCTCCTCCTCCTATCTCTGCAACTGGGTGAACTTTAGACAGCCCACCTTTGGGACTGAAGTGGATTATGATCTCTGTGATGACATGAGCTCGCCTGGGGATGGATCAACCTCCTTACTTTTTATCTGAGTCCAAATCCATGTGGGTGTTTCACGTGGATGCAGATATGATCATGTGCTCAAGATGTCACATGTGTTCAATATTCTGGATGCAAGAGGTGCAGTTGGTGTGACTGAGAGAGCTCGCTTCTTTGGCCGCATGCGCATGTAAGCAGCATGTGGCACATACTGGCATCTAGTGTTTGTTGGGACTTTGAGGAAAACATCAAGAAGAATAGCAACATGTGTCTCCATTTTGCACTATCTAGCAGTTGTCAAACCTGCAGTTGTGGTTCAAACCCTGAAACCCTAAACCCTAAACCTCAAACCCTTGCTACTATCAAGCAATTTCTCAGATCTTTTGAAATGATTTTGGGTATGCCCATTTGTTAACTAGGACAAAGGAAATGATCTTTACCGACATGAGATGACTCTCCTTGATAGTGGGTGCATTGCAGGCTGGCCCGCCAGTGTGCACAGCTATGGGTGGAGACTCGTGAGAAACTAGGCTTCCCATTAGGAGTGTGGGAGGAGCCTGCTTTCCTGCAGCACCTGCCTGAGACGATCAAACAGGCTCTGTTGCTGGTTAGTCAGTCAGTCAGTCAGTCTCTTTGGGGCTTCTGCTTGTGTTCAAAAATGCCAAATTTATTTTGTGTTAGTCTAGCTGCCACCCGAAGAGCTCAGCCATGACACGGGTTTTCTGTCTTTATTAATACGTGAATTTTCACTGCAGACAGATGCACCTCGTACTTTTGTATTGGAGATTGGGTCCGAGGAACTTCCACCACAGGATGTCGTCAGTGCTGTTTCTCAAGTTACTTTCTTTCTGGCCTTCTTCCCACAACCATTTTGAGCTTTACAGATATCATTATATCATGGTGTTTTTGCATTATACTCTCTTGGTGATCTTATGGTTTTTGTCACGGGTACTAGCTACGAGCAGCAATTGACAATTTTTCACATGGTTTTTGGTTTCGGGCTTAGTGTTTAGGTTTTAAACCCATCCCTCTGGAACTGTCTGTTTTGTTATTGGTCTTCTCAAGACATTTCTCCATTTTGGTTTGCAGCTTGAAGCAGCAGTGCCTCTCTTTCTGATGGCGAAGCGGTTGCAGTATTCAAGTGTATCAGTGCACGGAACACCTCGACGCCTTGTGGTATGTTTCTTAGTAGCCAAACTTCATCCTTTCTCTGTGGAAAAAAGCCTCTTTCAAGTGTCTTATCACCACCCACCAAACTACTGCCACCTCTGCTCTACATGGATACTTTCCAGTTCATGTAACAGATTTGGCTCTAGTTCATTCTTTGACACAAGAAATATAGGAACAAAATAGAGGAAATGTGGGTGGATGTGACAGCACCTTCTTCTATAGCATCATGGTATGTACATGGGCCATGGACAGGTCTTGATCAAACAGCTTGTGGTACGGCAAGAGGACAGTGAGAGGGAGGTGCGTGGCCCACCAGCTTCCAAAGCTTTTGATGCTGAAGGAAAACCGACTAAGGTAATTTTTAAAAAAAACATGTTATTGGTTTTTTATTTGATAGGATTTAGGGTTTAGGTTCCGTGGAATGCATCTTTTGCTTGCTGTTCACTTTTACTTCGTCTTCTTTGTTCCAATTTCTCTGTGATGACAACCCATTTCTTGCACTACACTTTCTTGTCTGATGGCAGATATGATCACATTCTTAAAATGCTTATCTTAGTGATTGTTTTGATGTATGCAGGCTGCAGAGGGTTTCTGCAGGAAAAATGGTGTGCAGCTTGGTGATATGTTTGTGAAGACTGATGGTAAGATTCTAGATCTTATGTCAACACAGCTACTGACTAGTAGTGTCTACAATACTGACTTAGAAATGTTGGTCAGTTCTGAACAAACTTCTTGGTTGGTGACATGGGTAATTCAGGGAAGACGGAGTATGTTTTTGCAGTGGTGAAGGAACAAGGCAAGCAGTCAGTCCAGGTGAGGATCCAACACTCAGCAACAACAACCCTGCATAATGTCCTGACTAGTTAGTTCATCCCTGTTTGTGCTGGTTTGAAGGGAGTTGTTCTGCTCCAAAGGTTTTAGTCAAGCACGGGGTTTTATTTTTCCCTTTTATTTTTGTCTCCTTTCTCGTTCAGGTGCTTGCTGAGGAGCTCCCCACAATTCTGGGCAACCTTTCATTCCCCAAGACCATGCGTTGGAACTCTCAGGCAATAATAAACCCTTAACCCTAAACCCTAAATCCATAATAAGCATGCAGGTGTTGCAAGTAGAATTGCTTGAGACATGTTGGGACTGTGATAGTGCATATTGTGTGTCTCTCAATTGTGTTTCTAAACAACATTGTGTGCATATGTACTGATGTGGAATGATACCAAGGAAGAGCGACTGTTGTCACATTTGTGTTGCTTCTGGTATACAGTAACTTTGCGGTTTAGGGTTTAGATGAGAGATTTGGTGAGAGATTTGTCAGTGTTGAACTTTATGACAGGCTGCCTATAGTCGGCCGCTCAGGTGGCTGCTGGCTCTGCACGGAGATGTTGTAGTGCCCTTCAATTATGCAGGTGTCCTCAGGTATCATGGGTCTCTCTCTTTGTTATTCTCTCCTCTCTTTCTTTTGGCAATTATTGTTTAGGGTTTAGGGTTTAGGCCTACTTTAGAGTTGAGGCCTACTTATTAGGTGTATTGCTGCGGTGATTGTTCCCCTGACTGACTGGATATGGCTTATGGTAGATCCTGTCTACATTGACATCTTTTTTTTTCTTTTTTCTGTCTTAGGCTGAATTGAAGACCAAACTTGATGTTTGTACACTTGGGTATGTGTGTATGCAACTCTGGAATCATTGGTTGGTGGTTGGTGATGACAATTTTGCAGTGGCCGATCCTCACGAGTGCTTCGCAACTCACTTCAACCTACCATTCAGGTAGTGCTTTTGCACCTGTTTTTAGTTGGTTTAGGGTTTAGGGTTTAAAACCTGCTCATTCTTTTGAATGTCTTCTACAGGAGGAATGTGATATTTCAGGGAGGAGAGACTTACTTTTGGGTCTTCCCCTTTTGACCAGGTTGCAAGGGCAGAAGACTATGAAGATGCAACGAAGCAGGCAGGGATTGTACTCAGCATGCAGGTTAATCTCCAGGTTATATCCTTCTTTCTTTTGAAGCATGTGCAATGTGTTGATATCTCCCCTGCTTCTTATTGTTTTGCTTCTGTTGTAATTACTGAAAGGAACGGAAAGAAGCTATATGGGCAAAAGGCAATTCATTGGCTGCCACTGTACATGGCTGTATTCCTGCAGAGGCGCAAGGTAGCCTGCTTGAAGAGGTACTTTTCTTGTTTCTTCACAAGAACATCTTGTGAGTTGAATTGTATGTCCAAAGGCTTCTCTTGTAATTTCTTGGATCTGTGAGATAAAAGTCCTCAAGGTTTGTCCTGTGACTTTTTTGACAAATGCTCTCAACCAGAGTATGCAGGTATTGAAATGATTAGAATGCCTCATGTTCATTCCAATATCTCAATTACTGTGAAGCTGGGGCTTATCAATAGTCAATTTTACAGGTTGTTGAGGCTTTGTATTTGTATGAGGTTTTTTGTCTTTCAGATGGTCAGTCTTATTGTCCTTCCGAAGATCAAATGCTATCCTTTAAAGTTTCTTCTAAAGAGAACTAGAGGGTTGCTTAATAAAGAAAATTTCCTTTTGGGAACTTCAGCTTTTGGAGTTTTCAGAATGATTTTGTTTAGAGTCTGGTAAGTGGGGAGCTTCTTGTAAGCTCACTTGTTCATTGTTCTCCCCTGCTGTCCTTTCCTTTAGGTTCTGCTGTTCCCTTTCTGTCTGTCTGTTTTTTGTCATTGTGGTCTGTTGCTAGCCAGTAGTATGGCCGAGTCTTCCCATTGGTTCCAGATTTGCAGCAGAAACTTGGGTTCACAGGTTGGTGCTGTTCACTAGCCTTTACCCACCGTAGGGAGCTGATGAAGTCAGTGGGGAAGTTGTGGTAGTTAAGTCACTATCACAAATACTACTGTTGATGGTCCCTGAACAGGTGTGAGACTGACAATATTGTTCATACAGTTGTTTTTTGTTTCTTGTTTTTTCTTTGTTTTTGTTTTTGTTTGTTTTTTCTTTCCTGGTTTGGAACTTTCTGTGGTTTCTTGAAGAAGTTTTAACCTTGCTGTATTTTTTCTTCATTGTGAGAATGGAGATTTCTCTATTCTTATGAAAGATATACTTGTTTCTTCACAATCAACTGGTGCTCAAAATTTTGTTGGGAATTCAACCTGTTTTTACTGATGCAGTTCTAAACTTGAAAAATCCAACAATGACTTTTTGCAGGTGGCCAATTTGGTGGAGTCACCAGTGCCACTGCTTGGCCACTTTGATGAAGCATTCTTGAAGCTGCCTGCCGATGTCCTAACCACAGTAAGTCACTGCTGTTGACAAGGATTTCCAACTAGGAAACAGTTGAAGTCTGTATTATATGGTCAAGTCTGTATTATTATTACCACTCATATCCTAAGAAGGTGCTCGTTGTTGCTCAGCCCATGTGTGTTTAGTGTTTTGGGTTTGGAAACTCTGAATCAAATCTGTTCACTGAGTAGCCCAAGGAGGGTGTGTGTTGTGCACTGGGTGGTGTTGACAGGTGATGCGCAAGCACCAGAGGTACTTTCCGGTTGTAGATGTCACGAATGGTCAGCTGCTGCCAGCTTTCATTGCGGTGAGAATTGATGATGTTGTCCATGATCGCTCAGCAATGATTAAACCTTCCTTTCATCATCAATGTATCATATGAAAACTATATTCAATTGAGTGGGTGGGAGGTTGTTGCAGGTGGCTAATGGAAAGATAGAGGAAGCGGTTGTCCGGAAAGGCAATGAAGCTGTGCTAAGGTACAGATGTGTTTTTTTGGTGCTGAACCCTGATTCCTTATCCTGGATCCTGTCTTCTTCCTAATTCACAAGAGTGTGGGTAATCTGCAGGGTTGTCTGGTTATTTGATTTTTTAAATAACCAGTGGTTCCAGTTCTTTAAAAAGTTCAGGATCAAAGAACCATCGGTTCTGGTTTTTTGAGTAAAAAATCAAAATCAGAGAGCTGCTGGTTGCAGTTATCTCAGGAACATCAAAGAACCAGCAGGTTTCATGAACTGGTGGTTAGAAAGGTGGCTTTGGGGGTTTTTCAAAAAATTTGAGAACCGAGGTTCTATACCCCTGCCAAAGTAAGTGGGTATATACCTGGGTATCTGTAGCAGATTCTAATAACCACACAACACTAGTAATCTGCTGATGCTCCCAATTTCATACTTTGTGAATGGAGCTCAACAAAAGCCATCTAGCTTCAATGTGCCATGGCATATTTTTGGGTTGTGCAGGGCAAGATATGAGGATGCCAAGTTTTTCTATGAGGCAGACACAGCAAAATCTTTAGCAGATTTCCGTCCTTTACTGCAGGGCATCACTTTCCAGGTACTCTGTAAGTAGAGGTAGGGTGGGTTTAGGATTTAAGGCTTAGCTTTTAGATCAGTGTGAAGAATTGGTATTTGGGTGATGGAGCATCAGAAGTTTGTAGCAAGTTTGTTGCTTTATGTTGCCACCTGTGTCAAGGCAAGCTTTCTGTTGTTGTGCAGGAGAAGCTTGGATCAATGCTGGATAAAAGCAAAAGAGTTGAGAGCATGGTGCAACAACTAGGTACTGCATTGGCAGTCAACAATGCCAGTCTTGCAACAGCGCAAAAAGCTGCTCCACTGGCAGTTACTGACCTTGCAACAGCAATGGTCAAAGAATTCACTTCTCTTGCTGGTGTCATGGGTCGCCACTATGCGCTCAGAGAAGGCCAGTCCCTTGATGTAAGTTTGATCAAAATTGGCCATGATGTTCCCTCAATGATTTGTAGAAAACCCTAAACCCTAAATATAATCAATCTGTGCTGCTGACATTCTGTTCTTGCTGCAACTCCTAGGTGGCAGATGCTATCTTTGAGAGCACATTACCACGGTTTGCTGGTGATTCTCTACCAACTACTGATGCTGGGATTCTCTTGGCAGTGGCAGACAGGTGAATTGTTTTCATAAGCATGAGTGTAATTGCATGATTAGTGGAGTCTGCTGACAGGTTTAGGGTTTAGTCTATTTCTTGTCAGAAGTGTTACACCCATGTATTTCTTGTTTGAACATGACTTGGATAAGCAACTGGAGACTAGTGATGGCAATGGATTCTGTATTGATTGTTGATCAATCTTTCTTGGAGGGGGCCAGGTTAGACAGCTTAGTGGGATTATTTGCAGTGGGTTGTCAACCGACGGCAGCGGCGGATCCATTTGGCTTACGTCGCAGTGCATATGCATTGGTACTCTCCTCCACTTGACCCTAAACCCTAAAACCTCTTAGCTCCATGTGCAGTAAAATGTTTTGTCTGTATACATCTTGTTGATATCCTGGGAGGGCCCAATTGCTGAGAACATGGTCCTCTGTTGCTGAGTAGATCTCAGACTCTGACTTTCTTGCGCACCTGTGGCTTTGGTATGAAGGTTCAAGCGTTGGTGGGGAATAATAAGGATTTAGACCTAGCCATGGCCTTGCAAGTTGCAGCGAATGTGCAACCACTGCCTGTGTCAGACACCACTCTCGAAGAGGTCAGTTGGCACGCATCTCTGTCACTGTTGTTCTCCTTGTGGCAGCCAGTTCCCAAAAGCACTAATGAGAGACTAGAAGATGAGTTTTGGGTATCAGAGGCTAGAAGATATGGACTGCAGCTATTGAACACGATGCAGCTGTGGATGTCTGTGTGCAGGTTCTTTCTTTTGTAACTCGAAGACTGGAGCAACTTCTGGTTTGTCCTTAACCTCTCTAATATATGTTCATTTGATTCGGAATCTGTTGTTCATCTCAGTAAGCTGGGTTCCTCAAATTATCAGCACATTTCTTTCAGTCTGTAAAGCATCAGTTACATAATGCTCTCAAGATCTTTGGTTCCATGTGATAGGTTGATGGAGGAGCGAATGTGGAATACGTACGTTCAGTGCTGTCTGAGAGAGGCACGTTGCCCACTCTCGCTGCTTGTTCTGTGGCGCAAGTAATGCTCTACAACTCCCACATTCTCACCATTCTTACTATGAGCACTTTGCTCCTGAGGTTTGTTTGTTTTGGAAGTTACATCAGAAGCAGAAATACATCGGATTTTTGATACTGCATTTTCTGGTTATAGTTTCTTCTATTAGGTGATCATTAGAACTGGTCATTGATGTAATGCTGCATGCCATCACATTTGCAGATGGAGTACTTAGCTAAAGGAGAAGCATTGAGTCAAGTGGTAGCTGCATATGCACGCCCAACCAGGATTGTTCGAGGAAAAGAGCTGGATTCTTCATGGCAGGTTTGCTTGCAAGCTTGTTGAACATGGGGAGCATATAGGTTCAAGCATGTAAGAGGATCTCAATCATTTCTTTACTCAGTAATTGAAGACAAATCATGGGTTTTTGCAGGTGGATGAGGCTCTATTTGCAGTACCAGAAGAAAGTACCCTTTTCCGTGCTTACAAGCTTACTGCATCACAACTGCATCCAGGTATCTGTAACTTCTCGTTGGTTTCATACTAACTACCAGATTTCGCAGTTTGAAGTAAATTAGAATCATTGTTAAGGTGCTGCTGAAGCTGCTTAATATTGTGTACATAAACAAGGTTTTAGGGTTTAGGGTCCACAAGGGCAGTGAATGGCTGATGTTGTTCTGGGAGATGATATGGGAGCAGGGGTAGGCATGGATGTGTTTGTTGAAGCTTCACAGGCGTTGATCAAGCCCTTGGAAGCCTTCTTCACCAATGTCTTTGTGATGGCGGTCAGTGTGCATTACACTGTTATCTTCTGTGAATATGTATTTGATCTTTTTTTAAAAAACTTTACTTTGGCAAAGCTTCAAAACCTCTGAGAATTGTATGATGAAATCATGGTATAGAATTGGAACCGGACCCATTTTGGCCACACTTCAAATACAAGATTGCGATTTCTGAATGATTGAAAAGTGGCTAGAGACTTAACCCTAAACCCTAAACACAAAACCAATAACAAAGTGTGGAATTTCTGTCTGTGAGCAGGAGGAGGAAGACTTGCGCAAGAACAGATTGGCACTACTTGCAAGCATTGCTGACCTTCCACGGGGCATTGCTGATTTGTCAGTGCTTCCTGGGTTTTAGTGAGATTCTTATGACCCCCACACTTGATGTGAAATTGTATGATACTCAAACCCGGTATTTGGGTACAATTTCTTTCATTCAGCTCAGTGAGTTCCTAATGAATGGTTAGTAGGTAATAGTGGAGAGGTGGTATGATTAGTTAAGTGCATTCCTACCTCACTCAGTGCTGAGTTCGTCTGCCAATTTTTAAAAATTTGTGATGAAATAGTTTTCCGTCCCTCATGTGATCCACATTGCTGGTATTTAAACAAAGAGAAATTGGGTGGAGATGATCTTACCCCAAAGGAATGAATAAAGAAGGAATTGATATAAATATGTTGATTCACCATCCTCAAGAGCTTGAAGATAGATGGATGTGTTTTCCAAGGTTCTTTAGTTGCCTAGTTTTTAGTAGATATGGAATTTAGCTTAGCCCAATCTTCTTGCAAGTTTGCAGATTTTCTTCCAAATGAGCTTCTTGACATGAAATCCATCTTCAGACTTCAGCTATAAAAATGAAGACATGGCTGGTCCATGTTTTATGCGCTCATTTGAAGGTGAAAGGGTCTACCGCATATTTTCTAATCACCAATGAATTGTGTGTTTATTTGATGAGCATTCCCTTACATCCAATCGAAACTAACTTTGGTTTACATTTCAAGCAAGCTTCTTTGAGGAGTGTCATGGACAATACAGGTGATTGTAACTCCAACCACCACTAAAAAGTTAAAAACTAAAAAACTAAAATACAAGGGACCATCACCATGAAAAAAAGTCTCATATTCAGTGTGGTTTTTTGTGGCAAAATTTCACAACTTGGTGAATTTGTTTTCAGGAAACCTGATAAAACATGAATAATTGATGGTTTGGAGGTTTTTCTTTGTCATTTGTGGGAACTGTTTTTGCCACAACTAGACCTAGATACTACCTAGGTCACTGGTTTTAGTAGTTCTTTTGAAAATAGGCTACTATACATTAAAAAACAATAGCCATTTTAATGCTAAACATACTTGGGTATTTTTTCCTGTCGACCTACTGTAGAAATTTGAAAAGAAAACCTTGCTCATATCAGTGATTCCTAACACATGATATTTGTGACCACATGCGTAACTACAATTGTTGCAACAAGGGGAAAAAAAATCTCTTTCAAACAATCATAACAAAAAATACATGTGATTGTAGTTGAGACAATAAATAAATAAATCGCAAGCAATCATAATGAACAATACATATGATTGTAATTGTAACCGCCAGAAAAAAAAAGAAAAAGAAAAAGAAAAGAAAATAAAAGAAAAACTTCTATACAAGTGACAATAATGAGTAATACATGCAGCCAAAATTGTGATTGTTGCCAAAAAAAAAATGAAAAGAAAAATCTCACATGAGAAACGATAAATAATAATACATGCAACCATAGTTGTGAGGGTTGCAAAGAAAAAGAAAAGAAACAACTCATACAAGTGACCATTACAAACAATATGCGTAATTATAATTGTAACCATTGCAAAAAGAAGAAGAAGAAGAAGAAGAATAGAGAACCTTTACAAAGGATCATAACAAACAATTCATGCAACAGGAATTGCACATGTAAAAACTTCTGGTCACATGTAAAATTTTAATTTTTAATACATTTCTTTTATGGTGTAACAAAAAAGTTCTTTTTCTTCGATCACACGTAAATTTAAGTTAAAAAAAAAGATTGTCACATTCAATCATGTACATATTTTGTCACTATTATTTTATATTTTTTCTTCAAAGTTAGTGGATTACTTTGTATTGCAATGAAGTGAAACAAAAAGGGGGAAAGGATCGGAGTAGTACTCTTGTACTAACTACAGTAACAACTATGGGCATATGTAGTGGTAGGGATTCCCATTGGAATTTGAGGGTACTTAGTACTCATAAATACATTCATTATGGGTTGAGATTAATTAATTAATAAGCAATTATATGAGGCTAACCGACCTCTTACTGCAAGAGGAATAGGCAATGGCTCTCCATCTTAAGTATTAATTATTTAACAAATATTTTGCATTGGTTTTTTTGGTGGGTGCCTCTTGAACTTATCTTTAGGGGGAAAAGCAAATCACCTTGGGCCTGTTCCATGTTTGTCAAAAACAGAATCATCAGGTGACTATGAAGCCACCTGTTCCTCCATCAAAACTTGTTGGGCTTTGCACTGCTACAAACTATCAGTGACAAACCAATTTTTTTTTAATTTAAAAAAATTATGTTCCCATATGGTTTCAATAATTCATGATTATTTATGTTAATGTCAAATTAAATTTGAATTAATGTAAATATCATGAACATGAAAAAACATGATTAAAATAATTATGGAAAAATTAAACATAGCTAAATTAGAAATGATTAAACTAACCATGAATAAATAAATTTGGTTAAACTAAGGTTAAAATAAATATGAGTGAAATAATTATGGCTAAAATAAAATTGTTAAAAATAATTATGGAAAAACCAAGCATGGCTAAATTAACAATATTTTAAAATTAATTATGGGTCTATTGATTATGGTTAAATTTATTAAGATAAAATAATAATATGTTAAATAAAATAACTAATTTAATTGTGCTTATAGTAACCATTGTTAAATTCATTATGGAAAAACCAACAATGGCCTAACTACTAATGGTTAAATTAATTATGCTAAACTAATTATCATGACTAAATTTACTTAGGTTAAACCAACTTTTGTTAAATTGACCATGGTTAAACTATTTATAATTACTAAATTATTTATGGCTAACTAGCCATAATTAAACTAAATATGGTTAGAAAAATGATGGAATAATTAATTATGGATAAATGAATCATGGTTACATTAAATATGGCTAAACCAACCATGGTTAAAACATATACAACTAAACAAAGTATGGTTAATTGAATATGGTTAAATTAAGTATGGTTAGTTTTAATTTTAATTTTTTTTTCATAGGTAGTTGAGCCATAAATAATTTCAATATAGTCAATTAAACCATAGTTGGATAAACCATATATATATAGTTTACTCATAATTAATTTAGTCATGATTCATTTAGTTATGATTTGTTAACTTTTACATTTTTCAACTTTTTTTTTAATTGGTTAAACATAGTCAAAATGTTAAATGTAGGCCCAAGATATCCAATTAGTATTAGAATTTGTAATTGGCCCTTTTGATTAAGCCATTGGCCACTTTGACTAAGCCTATTTAGTTAGCCCTATTGATTGAATATAATAGACGTCCTTATTAATTAGGGCACTTGCCAATTTGATTAGATTGGGTGGTCTTATTGATTAGGCCACTAACCAATTTGACTAGGTGGTATTTTTAAGTCTAATTTGACTAGATGTTCGATTTAACTAATTGTCAAATCGGTCACTCTAGTCAAATTGATTAGTAAAAAAGAATACCCATTGTCATTCAAGCCCTTGGCCTCTAGTAAAAAATACATGTCTTTTAGTCAAAAAGACCCTTCTAGTCAACTTGGTTAGTTTGAAAAAATAAGAATTCTAGTAATGCTTGTACTTCTTTGTTTTAAGGTGTAAACAAAATAAAATGAACTTGATTGCTTTGTCAAAATTGGAATAAGTAGATTTAAAATAACAACAAAACCCATTATAATATTGTGAAACATTGAATGTTTTCATTTTAATGATTAAATATAATATATGTTTACATTAATGTGCATTGATTTTCATATTTCAAATTGTAAAAGTAGGTTTTAAGTAGGTTTTTTGAAAATACAAGTAGCTTTTGATGTCTACTTTTCACTATGGGTTTTTGGTTTCAAGTAGGTGTCAAATAGGTTCTTATAAAAAGGAAATATATTTATTTTTTGATGACTTGCTAAAACATATGTTGATATTCATTTATTAACTTAGTACATATCAATGTCATTAATCTTTTAACCAAAAAGTAGGTTTGAGCATGTATTATTTAGTTGGTTTCAAATGTATGTTCCATCTATATTTTAAAAATTCATTTGTTTTTAATTTTTTAAAATTAGATTTTTATAAACTTAATAGAGCAAACTAATGCTACTTGACACATACTTTCACCTAATTTGACGCTACATTGTGGTAGTTATATGAATGACACAAGGTTAAAGTGGAGCCGTTTATTTTTTCTGTCTATTTTATCTTGCTTTGACCCTTTACTTAAAATTCAATCAGAATTATAGCAAAATTCCATGTTTTGTTGAAATGAAATGAAAACAACAAAATAAAATTTGTGTATATCAAAATAAAAATTTGTGGTTTTCTACTACAAAATACCTACAATTATTTTTACCCTCCCAAAATTGTGTGTTTAAAAATGAATCCTTTTTCCCAGAACTCCCATCTTTGGGTAGTCCCAAGTCACATCATCATGATTTAAAACCAACAAGAATTCAAAATTCAAACCTACAATGTTCCATGATCAATCCCTATCTTAAATGCTTGTGCATCCAAACCATGTAATCATCCTACCCCCTTAACATCATCAAAAGTTGGATTTTCAAACTTGGCATAAGGATCACAATAAAATTTATATAATTCTTATTGAACCGACTTTACATCATTCACAAAGTCGAAGACAAAAACATTTCTGCCTTGTGCAATTTTGATCAACATATGCACTATCTCAAGCAAAGGAAGGATGCAAGGGAACCCAAGAATGAGATCAATGTCACATAACACATTCAAGTTTTTCAAAGCAACCTCATTTTTTGTACTATCAACGTCCATTTCACAATCAAAGGGCAATATTCTATGTATACCCTCTTTGCCAAAGATATCATGGAGATCCATTTCGTCTTCACATTTTGAGGAAATTTATTTCATTTTAGGGTCTCCAATTTGATTTAGGTTGAAAAGAAGAGGTTGGTATATATACTTTAAATCATACAAAGTTTTAGAAAAAATTGTTTGGGGTCAAGGAAGTTGGATCTCATGTGTAGGAAGCTTTTGATTTTTAAGGTGCATTGGCACAAAATCATCAATTAGCCCTTAAAACCACCTGGTTGCAATTCCAATGCCAAAGTCCAAGATTAGTTTCCATTTTGTTGCAATGTTGAGGAAAGTTTTAACCCCCAACTAAGAAATTTTTAATCTTGACTTTCACTGTCCATGAACTCTTGTTTTTGAAAACCTTTAACAAAATTGGACAAACCCCCTTGAAAATTTCTAATTAGATCTAGATGATGAATGCTCATTATCAAACTGTATTGACACATACTCTAAAGGAAGAGAAACAAAAAAAAAGCTTTAAATGCAATCTTAATATTACTACAAAAATTTCATTGCTTGTTATACTATAATAACCTTTTAAATTATTTTTCAAAAATATCTCCTCTATAGGGTGTATGTACTTTAAGGTGGCACATTTTTGGCGCTTGCTCCACTCCTTAAAAATCCATATGGTAGTATTAAAATGGAAGTCTATTTTGATATCATTAATTTAGTGGGGAATTACATGGTGGTTAATAACCTAAAAAGTCCATATGAAGAATAGCCATTGTAAACAATTCTTTAATGTACATGTTAAGAAAATAAAAATTGAAATTCACCCAAAATTGATTATGATATGGACTTATGAAAATATGGTTCAATGTTTTAGGCCATTCAAAAGTCCATAACTTTTTTTTGGGTTAAATTCTTTCTAACAATTTTTCTACACATATATGTTCTTTTTGTTTTAAAATATCATGTATTAAGTCCTTATAAAATATCCCAAATAAAATTCATACACAGAAATGCATGTATATAATGGCCCAAACAACAAACTAATCCATATTTTTCTATTTCAAAAGTCCATTACTATATATTTGGTGTATATATAATAAATGTCTTTTTCTTCAAGTTAACAATCTATATCTAGCCACAAATTTGGAAAATTATTATTTTTATGCCATGTTAGTATCATGTAAATGCACACCACTTTGTAAAAAATTGGATTATGACGTAAAAAATGATCCACGCTACCTTGTAACCACCCTATAATTTGCAACCCACAATACATACATACAAGAATAGTGTATTGACATGCATAGAGCATCACAATCTTCAAACTGTAAGATGATTCTAATGAACAAAAAGGAAACAAATACAAAGAGATATTTTTTAATGCATTAAATGTAGAAACATAGTTGAGAATTTCTAATATTGTTACACAAAACCATTGTTATGTATACCACAACATACACAAAGAAATATTATATCGATTGACATAGACTAGATAACAAGAAACAAGTTAATAAAAGAAAGGCTTTCAATTTTATTGTAGATTCGAATATAATAATTGGAAAGTGGCAACTGAAACCTTAAATGCAAGAAACTAAAGGTTATTTGCATAATGGCACACTAGAAAATTGAAGACTGTTAAAAATTTGGATGCATCCATAACTTACAAGTTCAACATCAAAGTGTAAGTCCCATGGCACATTAACTCCAAACTTCAAAGTCCATTTTGACTACAAATTGATTTTATATCATGTATATTATGCATTCTACATGGCCTCTATCACATAAATATGAACAAATTTTGTTAAAACCACATTTTCAAAATTCATAATTTTAAAAATTAAAAGCATTTTTGAGCTAAATGTGCTAAAATGTGTTATAAAAACAATTTTCATTAGTTCAAGTGCTTTTGCCCTTTTAATCATCAATGTTAAAATCTTGTCCAATTTTTAAAAGGAATGTTGCACATTTGGTAGGAAAAAAGACAATTGAAAAAAAAACAAAGATTGTCCACTTTCAAGGTTTGAGTACTTTGAACATGCAAAAACATTTTTGATTTGTGTCAAACTTTGAACATGTAAACTTTGTGTCGCAACCCTAGCCTTGGGTTTGTGACCAAGGCAAAAAGGGTCTCAAGGGCGTAGGCCAAGAAGAGTGTGAGAAGGAAGACTCACACTCCCAAGTGAGCTCTCCTTTTGGGAGTTGGAGTCCCAATGGACTCCCGAACCTTCAGAGAGCGATTCTAGAGGTCAAAACATCTTGCATTGAGGAGTTCTTTATATCATTGGAAAGCTGTGGAAGTTTAAATGTATAAAATGGGCTTGCATCACCCGTTTGGACATTTGTAACACAAGTCATGGCAAAAAGAAAGGCCGAGAGTCAAATTGTCAGTTTGACTTCTGACCACAAAAAATCGGGAATCGACCCGATTTCCGTGCGTGTAGATGGAGTGCAACACAACGTTGGAAAGATCTTGATGAGATCTACAACTTTGCTTCAGACCTCATCCCGATCTGAGGTCTAAGCAAGAAGTTATGACCCCGCAAAGTTGCGAGAGTCCAACCTTGGTAGTTTTAGGACTCCCCTTTGGGAGTCCCGGGACAAAAAGGCCATTTGGATGCGGGCCTCATGGAGAGGTGTAGAGAATATTATATGGGGGAAGTTGGTGGCTTCCCCCGAGTTTGGGCCGTGGTGAGTCTTGTGAGTCCAAAGTTGCCCGTGGCTTATACTAGCACCAAAGGTGTTGCAACATAGTATTAACCAACTTGTGATTGGTTGAATGCAGAATTGAGTGAATGAATAGATTGCTTGTCACTTTTCCTAGTCCCATCCTGGAGCGCTAGCACGCCTTTCTACCCCTTTAAAGTGCTGAAAGCCAGAGAGCATGCCCTGAGCCTTTCACCTTTCCACTATTTTCTACCTTAGACTCATCTTGAATCTAACAAGGGGCTTGTGAGCGCGTCACTTTGTAATTAATGCAAAATATTCCAAAAAAAATGATAATCCATATTATTATGCTTGTTTTGTGATCTTTCAAAGATACAAAAATACAATTTTAAGGAATGTCCATTCACTTGGGTGGCTCTTTTGACTATGTTTTTACCCTTGTGTATGACCAAATTTAGGGTTTTGATGTTGTGTTTTCCTACTTTAACCTTCATACATTTTAATACCCTCATAAAGTATCAAATTATTTTTGAAAAGAAAAGGACATGGTCGATTTTTAGTCTAGTGAGAACTAATGAACAAGTTTCAAACAAGGTATGACCTAGGTAATACCTTGAGGTGTTCAACTTGAAATTTGATTTGAATTTTAGCCATTTTTTGATAGCCAACATTGTCAACTCTTCATTTTACACCCTTTAGGATTTCATATTAATGGGTGAAAGTGTGAAAATATCTTTTGTGTTTTTGGTTCACATATCTAGTGTGGGTAAATCTGTTTGAAGCCCATAACTTGGGGTGGGATCTTCCTTTAAATGGTTAAAAATTCTTTGTATTGGTTTCCTTTTATACACAGGAAAGTTGAAAAGAATTGAATGGTGACATCATTCACCATTGTGCAATGTTTTCCTACTTATTTCTTTTTAGGTCATGGGCTTAAGGATCAATGGATTTGCAAGATGGTTTTTAACATTTCTTAGTGGTAATTGCTTGGACCAACTTTTATTTTATTTTATTCAAAGTTGTTAAAGTGGCTATAATAAGAAAGAGAGAATGTATAATATGGCTATTTGAGTCATCATTTTTCAATAAAATAGTTGGCTATTTTTTTTTATGGTTAGTTATTTGCTTACCATAGTTTTTAAAGTGCAAAAGTTTAATAATTTTGAAGTTTTTTGAATAATTAATGTGGCTACTAAAGACATTTGAAAAGTGTGCATTTTGGTGACAAAAGGGGTTGCAAAATAAACTTCACATTTCAAACCTTTATTCAAAGTCTAATTTCAAAATTTACAAGTTCAAAATGATCTAAGATTTAAGTTCTATGCACATTGCATAATTGAGCAAGTCATTAATATTTAAAGAGTTGCACCTTAGCCTCAAAAGAGACTTGCTTAGTGTAGAATAATGTTCCTACACTGATAGCCCAACACAACCCCCAACCATATACAAGCAACAAAATACAATAGGATACAATTGAAATGTTAAGCCCTATTCCTTGTTCCATGCTACATGGTTAGATTTTTTACTAACCAGCAATCTTTGAAGGATTTAACAAGGAATCAACAATCCATCATAGTAGAAAAAAAAGACCATGAGGATATCATGAACTTTAAATTCTAGAGGCAACTTCAAAGTTCACATTATAAATGTGCATTATGCATTGTAGATAAGGTGTTCCAACAAAGAAGGACCTAGAAAATAGAATCTAGAATTGCCATTCATAAAGGATCACTTATTTAAAAAATCAACATAGTATTATTCTTTTGCACTCCCCACAAGTTGATGGCCTCTTCAAGATTGATTCATCCATACCCATCTTTTCTCACCTTATGGGGCTTGTAATAGGTAGCCTTGATAACAATCAAACACCAATGGAACAAGATTAAGGTTTTCAAACCAAACTTTTGGATAAATCATACCCAATGCAAACATTAACTTATGGTTTGAGAATTTGCCTTGCACTTCATCCATAGGATCCTTGGTAGATTTTTCCCAACTTGCTTTCACATGAGCCATCACCAAGGGGAAATCTAGCTTCAACATAAGTTTTAGAGAGCTTGTTGCAACCAATGGTGGTTGATAGAAAAAATGTACTTGTGGCTTTTCATTTTTTCGCATTCTCATCAAAGTATATTTAGCTTGTAGGGTAAAAGTAGGTTTGAAAAAAAAATTGTCAATTGATTTCAAACATACTTATTACCTACTTTTATTATATACTAAAGTTTTTCAAATTTCATAGTCAATTTACTATAAACCCAATGAAAGCATAAATGTTTCAAAATGAAACATAAAAAGCTTTCCAATATACTTTGTTAAGTTTTTTAGAAAATTATCATATTTTAAAATAGGATTTGGAGGAAACTTACTTTTTAGTTTAATTTACCATGCTTGGACCCCATAGTCCTTACCTTTGACCAACAAATGAAAAAATTAACAAACAAGACAAATTTTCTTGTCTTGTTTAGGGGACCTCTGTACCAACAAGATCTAAAGAACAATTCATGTAAATTAACTCATTTTGCACATGTTGGCTTTTGGGACTGAAGAGAAAAACTTAATTCTATCCAAAGGCCAGGAACTTTGGATTTTGTGGCTACTTGTGTGCTTAAGCAAACTATCAAGTTTAGGTATGAGTAGCTTGTCCTTCATTTCTACTTTCAAGCAAATTTAACACTTCTTGATGCACATTAGAGTTATCCGTAAAGTCACGCCCTGTTGGGCCTGAGTTGCACCCCTCACTTGATGCTGCTGTTGTCTGCAAAGTCATGAAATTTTATTAAATAAGGGTATGAAATGCTGAGACTCAGGATTAAATGGACTAGGCTCGAGAACATTTATAATTACAGGATACATAGCATCAGCAGTGATTGTTTGAAGGCGTTGAGGAAAAGAAATGACCGGGCAAACTCAGTTTAACACCAAATTTGCTGCTAAACTGAGTTTCATGCCCAGTTGAAGCCTGGTGTACCTTTTTTTTTTCCTTCCGTTTTTTGAAATCTCATGCCCTATGTGACCAAACAGGGGGTTCCAGTACCATCTTTGCCTGACTTTATGGATAACTTTCTTGATTAATGACTTCATGCAGCTGTTTAAAAAATATGAAGACCAGTGGACGAAAATTCCAGCATAGAATGGGAAAGTAGAAAGAACCTCAAACAAAATAGTTCATTTAATCAAGCACATCAAACCATTGAAAACTATATCATGAAATTGACAAAAAGTTTGCAGAAATTTTATCAATTTTTGATGCTAAATCTTGTTTGGGATGTTCAGTAATGATATTACAGCCCAAGACTGAAAACTAACAATAATAATAATATCCTGTGGTCCAAATGCATGAGCAATGTTTGCAGAAAAAAGTGATATGGGAACTGAGTTTTATATTCAGGATTAAAGATGTCTAGACACCAGATATTCTCACGAGGAAAATGTTGTAGTACTGATTGTTACCTAGATGCTGCAAGCTGTACAGGCCCCAGTAGTCTAGTGCCAACTTTTCCAAGAGAAACAGCCCAGCCAGGTGGCCCCCATGTAACTAGCTCGCTGTGTGCTTGACCAGACTGGGACCGGGCAGATAGAGACCATGCAGCTCAGTCAGTGGTGGTCGTCTTCGCGTGCACGGGCAGGAAAATTGTCGTGGCAAGTGGACTCTGCTGCAGATATCGCCGATCAGTTAGTCATAAAACTAAAAGAAAATTTATAAGAATTCAGTTTTTTCCAGAAGAGAACAATATTGTACTTTCTAATAAATGGACAAGCATTAATGGAATCATATGTGTAATTAACACAAGTGTTGTTATTTCACAAAATATGTTTAAAATTGATTCATCTAATAATTGGGTGTAAGCATGATGAAGTAAACAGTTCCTGAAGAATGAAAAGTAAACTTAAACTAAGCCCTAATAATTAAGTTGAAATTTCAACAATTTTGACAACTATTTCTTGAGATCTATACTTACTCCAATGTGGTCAATTTTGGCTAGTAGCATTTTAGACTATTTTTTAAAACTACTTCCAAGGACTACATTACATGACCAACAACAATAGGGTCATTGGAGTACCCAAACTCTCACTATTATTCAAAATTTGTTAAGGTTGTTTGACGAGTTGATAGCAATGCCAAAAGTTTTCCAGAATAAGCAAAAAACAAACAAAAGGAGTGTTGGATCTCATACACACGAATATTTGTGGTCCGTTCTTTGTACCATCCTTATCTAGTTCAAAGTACTTCATGACCTTAAGAAATGACTATAGTCATTTCACATGGGTATTGAAAAGAAAAGATGAAGCCTTATTAACATTCAAAGTCTTCAAATAAATGATAGAAAATTTCATACAAAAAAAAATATAGTGCCTTAGGATTGATCGTGGGGGGGAGTTTATGTCACATTCTTTTGTCACCTACCTTCATGAGTAGGGCATTCGAAAGTAATTGACTTAGCCATAAACCCCTCAACAAAATGAAATATCAAAAGGAAAAACAGGACATTGTTCAAACATGCAAGAAGTCTGGTGCTAAAGATTAAATTATCAAAAAAGCTATGGTCAACATTGGAACTTACTTGTTCGATAGATCTCTTACAAGGTTGAACTGACAAGTAATTCCCTATGGAAAGTTTTTAGGTATCAAATTTGAATTGAGTCATTTTCATACATTTGGGTGTAGAGCCTTTGTTCACCACATATAAGTTCAAGGCTTGGCTCATTGCTCGAGATTTCAATAAAAGGAAGGAATCAATTTTGATGAAACATTTACCTCCCTAGTGAAATGGGGAACAATCTAGTCAATTGTTGCACTTGTTGTTCATTCAAATTGGCAAAATTTTCACTTAGATGTGAAAAAAACCTTTTTCAAAATAGATTTGCGTGAGGTCTTCATATGACAACTTGAAGGTTTTTCATCTCTTGGCAATGAGAAGAAAGTTTGTTACTTGCTTAAAACATTGTATGGCCTTAAACAGACACCAAAGGCATGGTATTTTAAAATAGATACCTACCTTAAGTCTTAAGGATTGCAGAGAAATAATGCATATCATAATCTTTGTTTTCTTGATGAAAATGAAAAAATTGTCATATTAATCCTTTACATAGATGACTTACTATTGATTGAAAACCATTTAGAGAAGATCATTTGGTTAATGGAACAACTATTGCTTGTTTCTAAAATGACCAATTTTGATGCATTTGTTTACTTTTAGTTGTAAAGCTTTTGCATCTTCCAAAAGGATAACGATTATTCAAAGGAAGTATATTAGAAAAATGTTAGAAGAATTTAACTTTACAAATTGTAATCCTCACAAGGGATCAATGATTGAAAATTTGAAGCTAACTAATGAAACATGTATTCTTATAGTAGACACCATTCTTTACCAACACAAGGTGGATAAATTGATTTACCTTACTAATATTTGCCCATACTTGATTTTTACAATTAGTGTTATGAGTCGTCACATGGCCATTCCCCAAGAAACCCATCTGGATGTATCCTTCACATATTTTCAAGGGTACTATAAATTTTGGAATACTATATTTGAAAGGGTTTAATAACTTGCTTTAGGGGCATACTAATGCAAATTGGGCAAGGGACAACGATGATCAACATTCAACCATAGGTATGTGTTCAATATCGGGACTAGTGTTATCACATGGTGTTCGAAGAAACAACCCATTGTTCTTATTTTTTCAATGGATGTTGAATATTGTGCTCTTACCAAAGGTGCCAAAAAATGTACTTGGCTATGAAGATTATATAAAAAAATCAAAAATTTCAATTTTGAACTTATTGTCGCAACCCTAACCTTGGGCTCATGACCAAGGCAAGGGCTTGCAAGGGTGTAGGCCAAAAGGGAAGCTTGAGAATCACATCTCATGCTCCCAGGAGTGTAGGAGAGTGTGAGGGAATAAACCTTCACATTCCCAAATGAGCTCCCACTTTGGGAGTTGGAGTCCCGGTGGACTCCCAAATTTTCAAAAAACAATTACAAAGGTCAAAACCCAATGCATTGAGGAGTGCCTTATATCATTGGAAAGCTCTTGGAACGTAGATGTTTAAAATGGGCTCGCATGACCCATTTGAGTATTTAAAATACAAATTATGGGGAAAAAAAAGGTTGAGAATCAAATTGGCAATTTGACTTCCAATCATTGAAAGTTAGGAATCGTTTCAATTTCCTTGCGTGTAGGTGGCATGCGATATACTGTTGGAAAACTTTAGACGAGGGCTACAATTTTGCTTTAAACCTCAACTCAATTAGAGGTTTGCACACAAAGTTATGGGCCCCCAAAGTTGCAAGAGTCCTAACTTTGAGAAAATGACATTTGGGTGTTGGTCTTGTGGCCAGGCACATAGTATACTATAAGGGGGAAGGTGGTGGCTTCCCCTAAGTCCATGTTGTGGTGAGTCTAGTGAATTTGTGTTTGCCCATGGCTTGTTCGTGCACCAAAGTTGTCGCAACCTTAGCTTTGGGTTCGTGACTAAAGCAAAGAGGTTGAAAGGGTGCGAGCTAAGAGGAAGTCCGGGAGTCACATCACATAATCCTGGGGGTGTAAGAAAGTGTGAGGGAGTGAACCTTCACACTACCAAGGTAACTCCCATTTTGGGAGATGGAGTCTCGGTGGACTCCCAAAACTTCAGAGAGTGATTTGAGGGGTTAAAACTCAATGGATTGTGGTGTTCTTTATATCGTTGGAAAACTCTTAGAACGTAGATGTTTAAAATGGGCTCACATTGCTCATTTAGAATCTGAAGCACAAGTTATGGACAAAAGAAGGGCTGGGAGTCAAATTGTTAGTTTGACTCCCGATCAGAAAAAGTCGGGAATCAACCCGATTTACTTGTCTATAGACAGCGTGCAACATATCGTTGGAAAGCTCTCAACAAGAGCTACAACTTTGCTTTAGACCGCACCTCGATTCAAGGTCTGCTCGCAAAGTTATGGGGCTCCAAAGTCGCGAAAGTTCCCGTTGGCGCGATTTCCCGGGAGAGAAAAGCCATTTGGATGTAGGCCCTGTGGAGAGGTGCAGAGTATACTATATAGGGGAAGGTGGTGGCTTCTCCCAAGTCCGGGCCGTGGTGAGTCTTGTGTGTCAGTGTTGCCCGTGTCTCGTCTTAGCACCAAAGGTGCTGCAACTACGCATTAATCACCTTGTGTGGGTTGTGTGTAGGCCTGTGTGAGTGAGTGAAGTTTGTCAACTCTCCCTAGTCCCATCCTGGAGCTCCAGCACGCCCTTTACCCCTTCAAAGTGTTGTGAGCTAGGGAGCGCGCCCCGACTCTTCCCTCTTTCCGTTGTTTTGTACTTGGACTCACTTTTGAGTCTTGCAAGGAGTTGGAAGTGCATTAAAAGTGCTCCAACTACACATTAACCAACTTGTTGTTTGGTTTGTGCAGGTCTGTGTGAATAAATGAATTGCTTGTCGATCTTCCTAGTCCCATCCCTAAGTTCTAGCACACCTTTTTACCCCCGAAGTATAGCGAGCTAGGGAGTGTGCCCCAACTCCTTCTCCTTTCGCTGTCTTCACCTTTGGATTCACAGTTGAGTCCATCAAGGAGCTTGAGAGTGCGTCACCTATTCTGATTTTTTACGACAATCAGAGCATCATGAAAATTGTTAGAAAAATGTGTTTCATGCTCATATGAAGCATATCAAAGTTCATTATCATTACATTCATGAGAAATTAGAAAATGAAAAGGTTGAGTTGGTTCATATTCCATCCCAAAATCACCTTGTTAATGTCATGATCAAGCCTTTAGAAAGGTTGAAGTTTGAGAAGTTTAAAAATGATCTTGGATTTTGTAATCTTTCTGAAGTGAAATATAAGGAGAAAATGAAATGATAATCCTCTTGTTGGAACTGATGGGGGTGTTAAAATTAAAACCTTTCTTAATCAGGTGTCAATCCCAATAGTGATTTTCCTTAATTTATAATCTATCTACTAGATAAAATCACATTCTTAGTCTTGCATTTTGTGGTTGATTTTCTTCTCTATCCCTTTAGTTTAGCTTATGTTATTTATTGCGCTCTATTTGTTGCCCTCTCACACTCTTGTTAAATGGGGGGTTTGTTTTTCTTTGTTTTGTATTCCATGGTTTGATCCTTCAATACAACATTATTATGCGTTTCTCATTTTCATACACTTCATGCCCTAGTTATATGAATTCCTCTAAATTTGAGAAGTAGTTCATTTGGCTCATGGCACCTAGTATTCAATATGATGGGTTTATCATGCTTCTAGCCACCTTGACGTTGTGTTATCAAATCATAGTAAGATGGAATTATTACTCCAGCTACTAGTGTCCAGTGATGCTCAGAATGCATATAATTCACTTGAAAAATTAGCATGAATTCTATGATACTAGGTCGCAACCTGGACAAGGGTGCTCCGTGAACCTTGCGTTGCTTGATCAAGTGTGAAATTTAAAATAGCTTGTTGTCCATCAGCAGGTCTGGCCAATCGAACAAGGAATCCTGAAAATCGTTAGCCTGATTACCAGCATTGTGTACTAGCTGCCAGTGGTCATGGTGTATAAGATCAGGACATCCTTCTAAGTCGTGTAATGTAAGACCTCCAGCAATATTAGATGTCACGGTGTTCAAGATGTAAGTATCGATCATGTCTACACTAGTACTCTGAACATCATGACAACAGCTTCCTGGCATGCTAGAATCACTCGAGATTGCTTCAAGGCTTTCGAGATCGGCGCCAGAGCTGTTAGTGGGCTCTGTAATATCATGCCTGCCGGATGGTCCTGCAACAAGTTCTGGCAAACTAGAGAAACGTTTTGCAGTCACGTCGGCGGCCAGTTCTTTGTCTTCAACAGCAGCTGCTTCTTCTGTAGCTGTCGATGGCAGATATAAAACTGAGACCCCATTTTGAGGTTTTAGCGGTCCTGCAAACTCCACCTCCTGCTGATCACCGTCTTTCATTCGTGAAGCATTAGCTATTGAAGCCATTTCTCGCTCCAGCTTCATGTCATGGCATGCAGCTGGTGCAGCTGCCGCGTGATCCGCCATTGCAGTAATTTTGGATAATTGATCAGGATGGTCCAGTGCCAGGAGATCATCAGACACTTCGGCTAGACATGCTGCAGCAGCTGCCGCAGGTGGTGGCACATGGGGCAGCTGGAATCTTTTTTGTTTCTTGCTCATGGTGGTGCAGGTGTGAGTACCAGAATAGGTGACTTCAAAGAGGGAGGGATCCGCGTCTGTGCGCTGCACCGTCTTCTTCGCATTGCACTCCTTTACACTACACTTGTAGTATGCTCTGTTACATATACAGCACACCACATGAACAACCGATTCATTCATCAGCAGCCTGCAGCTGTATGGAAATGAAGCTGTGCTGCACTGGAGAACACTCTACAATAACTAGAAGATCGTATACAAAATATCAGAGAATGTGATTTTTTTGCACACAAAAGCGATGGCTCTTGACACATGTGTGAGATAAACTTTGTGGTTTCATTCATTACAATGTACAATATGTGTTGTTTATTTAGCCACAGATTACAGTAAAACACTTCCAGAAATTTCATAGTGTATTTGGAGCGCACCTTAAGACGGTAAGATTCACTCTACTACACACCGGAGGGATCTTAGGTTTTTTTTTATAAACAGCAACATTTCATTCTGAAATTTTCTTCCATACAAATTGATGAGGGGAGGTAGGTGCTTTTTGCTTGGGAAGGCTATGGGATGAGGGCCTAACCAGAATCCGGGGACCACCTTGGCCTGCCACCTGGGCCGAGACCCTTAAGGTGCATTCACATTTGGTGTTAAGTCCCCGAACACCAAGCTAGTCAATTAGAACCTAAACCTATTTACCACAAAGATTTTATGTTAGATTACCATTCACTTAATATTAAACAATCACCCATTTAGCATTTGGTGTCACCTAAGATGCCACCTAGATTTTCACTTAACACTGACTTAACAGTAAGTGTGAATGTACCTTTATTCTAGTCCTCAGGCCTTACCTACCACTTAAAGTGACAAATTTACATTAGGTGATGGCACATATTAGAAAGTGGCGAGAGTTTTAGTACTAATATGGATGATATCAATTTCTTTACCTGCAAAAGTTTGCATTTCGAATGCTTTTCTTTCCGTATTTCTTCCATCGTCGGTGTCCATCTTGGGGAATCGCCTTCTTGGTGTCGACGCCTGGTCGTAGACGTTGGTACGCTATCATCACATCTTCCCGTACAGCTTCGTCACCATCTGCGGCGTCGGGTACTTCTCTGGAAATAAAAATCAGGCAGGTCATGAGTTCCAGGTTTCAAAAGGGAAGTTCAAGTTCCTTTTCTTGTAACCCTCGACGTCGTCGTGAGCAAAGTTCAGGTTCTGTACAAGAGAGTCGACAGAAAGTATAGCACACGACCGTACATATCTTCGGGCACCAAGCTTTTCTGGACTGTAGCCGGAGTTGCTTGTCTCACCTCAGCCACCATGGAAAACCTTCGTTGATTATCCGTAGTTTTGGGAGAAAGCTCTTCAAGGGAGGAAGGTTTATTCACAAAAAAAAACGTTTTTTAAGATTCCATGTTGGATCGTAAAGAAAAAAAGAATTTTCGCCTATGCAAACATGAAATGGTTTTGTTAAATGACAATGGGAAGATACAACAATGAACCGTTGTTTCTACAATGGGAAAATTGGAATAAAGCTTTGAAATATTGGCCGCACTATTCCCTTGGAGAGCTTTCTCTATGTTTTGTTAATTCAACTTTAATTTGTCAAAGGTTTCTACTCTTTTGCCTACAGAGAAGTTTCTTGCACATGATTAGCCCGCTCCTTCTTCAGGATTCCTGAAATGCAGAAAAAATCCCCAGGGAAAATTGAAGAGTAACACAAGTTGTCTATGCCTTGATTGTTGGACCAAGTCTTTTGAAACATCCGACAAATGCGAGCATTTCCAGAATCACCCAAGGTCTAAATTTTCTACTTTTAAAAATAAAACTTTTTCATCTCAAATAGTTGAGTGAAAACTTGATAAACGTGGGGCATTTTCCCATTAGAGTGCTCTGGACCCATCATTATAGTTGCTTTCCATTAATGTTATATATTTGACATTGATTAATTTGCATACTTTCAATGTAAGGTGAAAGCATACTAAGTCTCTCAAAAATTGTAGTCAGAAGTATATATTTTTTATAATTTTTATTTTGATAATGTATGATCAATATTTTTCGACATCAATATATATATTTTTAAAAAATTCAATTTCAATTTTTAAAATGTCTTTTTAAAATTTATTTAACAATAAATGTATAATAATATTGTCTTTAAAGAAACTACTATTATTTCAAAGAGAATTTTTGAATATAAATAAACATTGCATTATTTTTTCAAAAAAAATAATTTGATAATTTTTTTTGGAATCACAAAGATGAGACCTTATTATATGATTGAAAACTAATAAGTTATACATTCTATGTGCATTAATTTTTTAATTTTTTCATCTAATTTTGAGATAAAATTTAATTTTTACTCAAAATAATCTTTAAATCACAAAATATTATCATACAATTTTTTATTTTTTTTCTTATGTTTAGAATATCAAAGAATGTTCTTAATTTTTAATTTACTGCAAACTATAATACTTATTACACTTTGTTTTGTTGGGGTGAATAATGATTCACCCTTAGTGCGCTTTCACGCTAGAGTTGCAGCTCTCTAATGAAAAGCCTCAGTCCTGCAAGCTAGCTGCTAGCTTCTTGTGTAGCAATTTTGACCAGGTTTAGGGTAATTATTTGCAACCGTAGGAATTGATATTCAAATTGTGAACGGCTCTCTCTCTCTCTATATGTATATGTGACGGTTTACCTGTCGCGTTTCAGATGACTTTGGCTGCGTTTTAACGTCATGGGGAGGCTTCCAGGGACCTTTCCTGGAGCGTCGTCGTCATCGTTGTCGTCTTGAATAGCACAGCTAAGGTCGCTCTCGTCAACCCTAATTTTGAGATGGACCATGTTGGGGGATAAGCTTCGAGAAAAGGCTTCCGACGTGCAGACCTGCTGCTGCTGCTCCACTGGCTTGTCCACCACCTTGTTGCACTGATCAGCTAGTGGAGCTGCAGCCCCGATGGTCTCCATGGCTGAATCGACATGAAGCTCGGGCCAGTCATCGGTTCCCATTAGTCCTAGTTCCGGATTCATCATCGCGTTGAAATTCTGTCCTTGAATGGGTTCCAAGTCGGGAGCTAGCATGCTCAACGAACGATCTAGGTCAGGTACAGCCTCACCATTTGCTGCACATGCCGCATCATGTAATTAATTATACACTACTGTAAAACATTTGATCGGCTTTTGTTATAACAGTTGGTATCAAACCTTTGTTTATGTCTTTGAAACGATCGCTTATTCTGATCAATACTACTCGAAAGGAACCAATACGAGGAGATCATCCTTCATTTAATTTTTTTTTTCTTTTGAAACACCACAGCACACCTTGACCTGACAAGCTGTTGGCACCCCCAAGTCAAGCTCATTAGCAGAGGGCTGGCAACCCGGCAGGCTTCCAGAATGGACTATACCAGTGAGTCATCAGCCCTCTAGTTCTATCCTTCATTTTAGTTTTGAGGCTTCCTCTACCCATCAACCGTTTATATTCTTGCTTATCCTATTGCTTATGCCAAACCTTGTGAAAAGTCATGGGAAAGTTGAGAAACTAAGCAAAATGTAAGGTAGTAAAGTGCCAGGAGACGCTCTAAAAATCGGTGCTGAGCCAGAAAACGACCTCACCGTTATCGTTTTTGAATCAGCACTACTCTCACAGCAAACACTCCAAGCCAACCATGTCTACCCCTAGCAATGGGTGCTGATTTTCACTTTCTCATTAGCGCTAATCTGTGTCGAGATAACACAGGTTTGACACCCACTATTAATCACTTGCAATTTAATCTGGAGAGCTGATGAAGCCTAAGGAAGAATCACCAACTACAGTCAGCAAGATATCTGGAATTCTGGATCACCGCCAAGTCCTTTGCACGGTCCAGCTCTTGTACTGCAAAGACTTCGGACTTGCATGATAGAATTGATCGCTAGTCGTGACTCCGACCGTGCTTAGCGTCTTCCTTTAGATGAACGTCAATGTCGGCCGCCATTGGTGAGCTAATACTGCAGCTATAGGGGCTGCCGATTTCTTCTTCTTTAAATTTTAACGGAAGATCTAGAGCAGGAAGAACTGGCACATTCAGTGCTCTCTGATCATGAGCAGGAAGGATTCTTGAATAGTACCTGATTGGTCAGCTCGGGTTGCAGCCGAGCTGGTTCCTCGCGAGTAGTTACCCAGGAACTGGCTCATGGGAAAATCCCTGTCTTGCGAGCCTGCTGAGTCCTCTGTCCTTCTCGGAATTCCAAGCGCACTCAAGGGCGCGTGAAGTAATGTGAGGTTGGAAGTGGCCTGCAGATTGGGGTACCTCCTGGGCACGGACGTTGCGCAGGCCTGCTGCTGTCGTCGTGTTGCGGATGCAGGAGATTGGGCTGTAGTAGTACTGATCTCTTTGAGTCGACAAAGGGCAAGGTGGCACCAGTCTAATGAATTCTCAATCTTACCCATCAGAGGCCTCAAAATCCTTTCTGGAACTAACTCCTGGCTGCAAGTAGTTTGCTGTTGCTGCTGCTCCTGCTGGTTGCAGCCTACTTCCAACTGTTGATGCACCTGATCACCAAATTGAGAAGTTCCAGCATTTTCTCCCAACTTATCAGCAGGAGTACTGCACGTCGATAGAAGTATCTTCCACATATCCTCTTGGTCTCTTATGGCCCTACTCAACATCTCTTGGATCTTCTCTACGTACTGGATTGATTCCCAGTCTCCCCCACCCATTCTCTTCATCCCTTGGCTTAGGTAATTCCCAATTTTCATGAGCACTAGCTAGATCACTGCAGCTTGATATATTTCAGGCACCTAATCTCTTCCAACAATGGCTGATTACAAAGTGATTCCAAAAAACAAACTGAAGAGAGAAGAAGCAAAACTCTTTTCAGCGGGACCTATATATATTTGGCAGCAATTAGAAGATGTGAAACACGAACCGGATCGTCAGCTGTCTCGTCAAGTACTCTTTGCAAAAAAATAGTTTCTTCTATTCAATGCAATCTCTTGTTTGCTAGGAATTATAATAAGTGGCACTATAGAATGATTTCAGGGTGCTGATCTAGAACTCACGGGCTGATTAGTACTACCGACTTCATCCAATTACCAAACACAAGTGGAAGAAGAAGAAGAAGAAGAAGAAGAAGGAGAAGAAGCTTGCAAATCTCATCTTGGGCCATCCAGTTGCAGACTAGTTATGACAATGAAAGAAGAATATTCAAAAATCACACTAGCACACGAATTCTAAAAACCAGTGAATTAATCAAATTCAGTCGCAATTTGAATAGTCAACAACAACAATGATGCAAGTGAATTCATCAAATTCAGTGGCAATCTGAACAGTCAACAACAACAATGGATGCAAATAAATTAATCCAATTCAGTCCCAATTTGAACAGTCAACAGCAAGAATAGATGCATCAGCAACTCATCTTGCAGGTCAATGTTGTATAAATTATACAAGAACCTGAAGCATAAAATTTAAGGGTTGATATTATTAGCTAGTTCAGCAAAAGCAAACTGTTGATAGTAAAATTTTCTGGAGCTCCCCATCAGATTCTTTTGAACCGCAGCTAACTAGTGATCTCTCTCTCTCTCTCGCTCTCTCTCTGCATACATGATTCTTACATACAAGTGTGTGAAGATTGCAACTACTACTAGTGCAGATCATAATTCCAAGACTGCCTAGTTCACGAGAATACCATGCAGAACTCCCAGCAGGGAAAGCCTTTATTTCAAAGTCCCCGGTCGGGGGAGAACCAGTGAAAATTCCAAGTGATGAATTCATGGTGGTCTAAATTATGTAAAAGATATTACTCAGTATTGGGTCAGTTTTTTGCCACGTTCTCTATAATGTACAAGTGTCTAACCACAAGAAAAGAAAAGAAAAAGTTCTTTAAAGGACAATTCTGGAATTTCATAATGTTTAGAATATTACATGAATAAAGTGTTTTTTCTTTTTGCACGTTCATGAAAATAGAATATTAAGATATTGTAAAAGGTCAGGAATATATTAATGTACTGGATGTTGTTTGAAAAGCCCTTTTTGAATCATTAATCAATTTGGGGTGATGGGCCCAGATTATAGTTTTTTTTCCAACCTGAGATGTATCTTTGTAAGTTGCTTGCAAAGAAGAAAAACCCTGTATATAAAACTCAACAATGGCAACCCATCCATCAAAAGTACAAGGCAAATGAAAGCACAAGTAAACACAACCCAAAGAAAAAAAATGAAAGTCAACAATCACGAAAAATAAGAAAAATAAACTCCTATGCAAATATGATCCAAGGCTACGAAATGATAATCAATGATAACAAAGACAAGAAAGTTATTGATTGTCACAAATTCACTAGTGACTAGCTATGGCTATAGCACTAGCTTTGATGTGTGGAATAGATGAAGAACCCCAACCAAGTGTAGTAGCTCATTGAAGAATCACTATGGCTTGTCATGTTGCAAGGCTATGGACACATGCTATCGATAATGGGAAATGAATATTGAAGGGACTAAGAAGACTGCTAATAATGTGTGATAGTGATCTATGCACAAGTGATTAGGGTGAAAATCTTTTAAGGTGTACCACACAAGATGAAAAGGGCCTAGTTTTTATTATTATTATTTTTTATTCTATATTTTGATCCCCATAAAATAATGAAGGACTATATTTTAGATTATTAAATTTCTAGATTTCATCATAATCATCCATAATTTTTCTTTACATGGTAAGAAAGATAGAAAAAAATGACATTGTGACAAAATTTTGGTACACTTAAAAAAATTTGCATCCATAAGGAATGAATCAAAACAAGAATGAAAACACTAATATGTTTCAGTAACAAAGGGAATGAAGTTATCACCTAGTGTTTGTTCGACGTAGGATCATGTCTTTTCTTGAACAACCATTGTCACTACATGTGCTATTGTCATTGATGTTCATTGCACCATATTTGTGTAAGTCAAGTCAGCAATGACAATGTCCATCAAAATATGGAAGCCGTCTTTAATAATAAAAATATCCACTCATTATCAGGTGTGGCGAAAGAAAAGGGGGGAAACCTCCCTCTGAACATGTGTTCCGCTTTCCAAAATAATAGTTGCAACAATATCCCGAAATGTGTCGTGGGCTATTATACATTCATTCCCATAAAAGCATTGAAGCAAATTGGTATCTAAATCATTAATGGTATGACCACATTGACACCATAAAAGGTGCGCAACTATAGGATGTGGCAAACCAAGATGGGTATGTAGTGTTGTAAGAAAGTGGGTCGATGATAAACGAAATGTTGGTGTGGTAGGATGAACTAATAACCAAGCACATGCCCTTGGACTAGCACATGAGCAAAGACTTGCTTGCATAATATTCGAAGGAGTGTCTACTAGAAGGGAAGCAAACTCCTATTCGTATAAGCATTCCACCAAAAAAACTTGCAACTAGGGGTGAAACTAAACCATTAGGCTCTCAAAAGGTGGGACATGAGAGCAAACACCCTAGGGTAACATGGCTCGGACATCTTGTAATGCCATTTAGAATGGGGAATTGTCGGTTTCAACATGTGCCATTGCATCAAGAAGAATAAGGTGATCATCTTGCGAGAAACAAGTGATTAGTGTAGGAATGATCAATGCCCAACACCCCAAGAATGTGAAGGCAATAATCCGAACCATAGAAATGGGGTCAATCCTACTTGAAGAAACATGAAAAGTGGCTTGACGATGAACTAGGTGACCGATAAAACCACCAAAAGATCCCCCACCAAGTAACTTGCTAATAAAATATTTCCTTGGGTGGATTAGCACACGGATGAAAGCATCCTTGGGTGGTACCATTAGGAACCACCTCAAAAAATGGTTAAGGAAACAAAAACAAACATTTTATTTTTAGGATTTGGGACCTCAAAAAACCAATGTTGGTAGGTTTTTTCCTTTTCTTCGATAATCTACAAGTCAATGTATTTAATAATTTAATTTTTTGAAACCTTTTTACTTTTTTTGTGCTCATTTTTCATTTGTTAGTAGATGAAAGCATGAAAAAAAAAGCCAGTTGCACCAAAATTAAAGTCTTTTCCAAGGATTGCATTTTCCACATTGCAATTTTCTATTGGTTTATACTACATTTTTCACATAGTTTTTTAACTAAATATCAAATTTGAGGCCAAATTTATGATATATAACATGATAAAACTTTAATTTTTTTGCATCAAGCCTTACATTAGAGTTAAGTTTATAACATTATTTTGAACCATGATTACAAATTCAAAACTATAATAGTGTTTAAAGACATTTGAATATCAAAATTTAAAAAGGTATATGTATTCCTTATTTTTTAAATGTTTTGAACACATGGATCCCTTCTTATGGAATATACTAAAGTTCACAAAAAGATTAAAGCAATTGGTGAACATTTGATAAGGGAGAAAAGACTTTTGATACAAAAAAATCACTTGTCTACGTGTTTTTCCTAAATGTTTTAAACATATAAAAAGATTCTTGAAACATGGTGAATTTTCATGAAAATTTTGTAGTTGCAACTTTCAAAATTGTAAAAAAAATTATTTAAAAAATCATAATTTTTTTAATATATGTTCCCATAGTCATTTTTCAAATTTTCAAATAATAGTTTTTAAAGACTATCCACACATTGTTTGGCTCCTTTTTTCTTGCTTTCACCTTGCCACAAGGTTTGTGAATTTTTTTGAACCTTGTGTTAATGGGATTTTCACATTTTTCCCACTAAATGTAGATTTTAAAAATTAATTTTTAATTTTTCCCTTATAAGTGAAATGTGCTTGTATGAACAAGTTTATAGAATAGCCAACAAGTTCATTGTTTTACAAATCTTACATGTCAAAAACCCTATTGTAATCAAAACTTACAAATAGAAAGTTTTATTTTTACTACTCATAGAAAAAATAGGAATGAAATATGAACAAATAAAAGGATAATCATCATCCATGTCTCTCTTATAAGTCTATATACAAGTTCAAAAATTCAACTATTTTATTCAACCTATACCTAGCTAAGTTTAAATAATAACTAGCCATTCAACCAAAACTAAACAATGAAAAATTTAAACTTATTCCACCACTTGTTTTGCCAAACAAATTTCTTGTCCTATACTATTAGTTTGAAATAACATTATAATCGATTTCTACATTTTGTACCTGTTACTAAATTTTTTGGTTGACACTTTAAAATTTGTGGATGGTTTTAAAAGTTTACATTTTTTTAAGGTGTATTAGATTTTGGTCACAATATCTATGCCTTTTTTTTACTCCTTTACCTAGTCCTATTTTATCATATCCAAGACACAAAATGAGTAATATTGATAAAATATGATAGTCTAAGATATTGTATTACAAAATGTTTGATATTTTTTTATTCATTAATATTGACTGGGATCAAAATATTGGGGGAGAAAACGTGGTGAAAGACTAGGTCCTTTTCATTATGAATGGTACACCTTAAAAGATTTTCATTTTAAAGAATCTTTGAAGCAATATGATTAAGAGCCTTCAAGACAAAAACAAAAGACCTTTTTGGGTCCCAAATAAAAGAAAACCTTGTTTTGCGTTCATAAATGATGGAACTTATATTGGCTTGTACCCCAAAATGTCCCCATAGCTATGAACAGAATAGTCTAAATATTCGGGTTGTTTATTTTCTCCTCTAATGGATGCATTTATGGTTGAAATGCTTCCTTTGTGATATTTCAAACATCCAAAAATGCAATTTTTAAAGAATGTCCATTCATTTGAGTGATTCCTTTGACTGTGTTTTTACCTTATGGTAGAATTAATTTTAATTTTTTTCGGGTTGTATGGGTAATTATTTGAGTTTCAAACCTAATTAATAAATTTTGTAGGTTTAAACTTGAACTTGAAACGCATGGGGGACATTTAATGTAAAGTTTGGGATCTATGTGTGTCAAATGACCATTTTTAGGGGGGTATTAGATAATTAACCAACCTATTTTTTATCACCCTATTATTATCTAATTTCCTAATATATGCATATTAAAGCCACCCTATATTATTTATAATCCATTATTTCAGATTATTACATACCCTATATTATAATTAAATTGATTATTTGAATAAAATGCACCCTATTTTTTAACTAATTAACTTATATTTTTACCCAACAACCAATATATTGTACCTTATATTTTTACTCAGATATTTTCTATTTTTTTACTATTGTCCCTTGTGGGATTTGAAATCCATTAGGTAGGTCTATAATTCAATCATGGGGTCTTAGATGGACTTTTTTGGTTTTGTTATGAAATAAAGTATGTGGATTCAAGTTTGAAAAATTGATGTGGAAATTCAATGACCAATTCATGAAGTCCAAATTAGTTTTATGGAAATTTGATGAACAAGTTCATCAAATCCAAAAAATGGTTTGGAAATCCAATGACCAATTTGTCCATATCAAGAGACTATTTTGAAAATCCAAATATCAAATTGTCCAAATCTAAATATTGTTTTCAATTTCCAAAAACCAACTTGTCAAAATCTAATTTCATTACATTAAATGAAAAAAAAAAGTCTTTCACTTGGTTTGCCTTTAAATGCTTGGTAGCCAAATTTGACGGATTTAGTTGACATAGTTTTCATAACCAAATCTATTCAATTATCATAATGTTGGCAATTGAAATTGTTCAATCACAATTTCAATTGTTGGAATTCTAATGACTAACACATTGGCAATTAAATAATTTTGATGACCAAAATTGTGTTCTTAGAAGCTATGAAAACAACTTCAAAATTTTGAACCTACACTACTACAAATCATGGCTTTTCAAAATATTAAATTGACTAAAATGTCCACTTTGACTAAGGGCATGGGGCATGAAAGCCACATGATTCTTTTGGTTGGTTTTCTCAGTAAAATGACCATTTTAACCAAATTTTAAATCATACATTTAATCAAAAAGGACAATTTTAAAAAATGGTCCATCAAGATGCCCATGGCTTAGTGAAATTGGCTATATTAATTTAATTAGCTAACCTATTTGTAATGCCTATTAAGCTACCCACCTACCTACTTACTTAGCATATACCTACTAGCCACAACATGTCCTACCTAGCTAACATCTACCTACCTAGTTACCTATTTATTTACCTACCTACCTACCTATTATCTACTTACATACCTATTTTACATAAGTAGGTATGTACATAAAAACATAGGTAGGTAAGCATGTGTACCTACTATCTACCTAGTTAGGTACTTATTTACCTACTTATGAAAAAAATTGAAATTGAAATGTCATTATACACATTGATAAAAAAATTCATTGAAATTAAAGGAAATTTGTTAAATGCATTTGGTAGCATATTATTTTACAAAATGATGTGGTGGTTTGATGGCCAAGACATTGGTGTGGAGCCAAGGAGACCAAGGTTCAATCCCCCTTACCAATATATATCATGTGGAATATGTATATTCGTATATATACCTTGTACATGTGTGTAAATGTATAATATTTAGGTGGGTTGTAGATAGGTAAGTAGGTAGGAGGCCATGGTGGGTGGGTGGGTAGGTACTTATTATGTATTCATTTTTTATATTTAAAAATTGAAATATTTTTAAATTAATTTTTTTCTAGCTACCCAATTTCTTGTTCAGTTTTATTAGTCAAAAAAACCATTTTATGGTTAGTAAAAAAAACCACTAATCAAGTTGGACATGTTCAAATCAACTTGTCTAGTATGACTAAACTTGTGGTCAAATTAATGAAATGTCAAAATGACTGATTTTTTGTTTAATTTTCCAATCAAATAAACCATGAGTTGTAATAGTGCTATTATAAGCCCCCATGTATCCTACCATGAATTACACACAAGTTTGTTGAAACAATCCAAGGTTGACATGTCCAAACTTGTTGATGAAAGGATGTGGAATTCCATTCACAAATGTGGAACAAATATTTGTCCTAATGGTTGGGACAATTTTATAAAATATTTAATTGTTGAACATGATGTTTGCTTGTCTTAATGGGGATGTATTTTTTGGTGTTACTGACACAATAGAAAAATGTTAAAATGCCCATTACATATGTAATGCTTTGGCTGGATACATTGAAACCATTGGAGTGGACAACATTGTACAAATTTATATAGACAATTTTTCAAACATGATGAATCCATGGTTGAGAAGCTCATTTTTGGCAAATAAAAACTCCATACAAATCCATAGCAAGTTTTTAATCAGTGATCAAATGGACATGGTTGTTAATTTCTAAATTTCAATATTGTAATCTTTCATTACCAAATGCTTAGCCACCAATGAAACCTCCTAAACCTAAGTTAAAACCTATATCAAAAATTGTTGATGTTATTTGTCATGGTGGATGTCACTTGGAAACACTAATAGGATTTGAGAAAAAAAAAATTATGTTTACAACTATATTTATAATCATTTTGGATTAAACCATTATGGTCACTAAAGTTGTGCCATACAACTTGCTTAAGTAATTCAACATGACATGTGTCAAGTTGTGTTTGAAACAATTATGTGTAATGTCCACATGGATGTCATTCTATAGTAATTTAGGACACATGTAGTCATGTTACAGTCATTTACAACACCATGTAGTCATATTTTAATCATTTAAGACCAAGTTTAGAATGTCATCAGAAGGAATTGAACCTTCATCTCCATGGCCACAAACCAACTCTTTAATCATTTAACCAATACTTCAATTTGCGCTATATTATGTCATTACATAAATATAAACATGCATATTTCAAATCTTATGCATATTCATATCATTATTTAATTATGTAAGTTCATAATAAATGAATTTCAATTTTTAATTACATAATTATAATTTATTTTAATAATATTTTTAATTCGATATTAAAATTTAATGTTTTAAAAGTCTGATATTAATTATAAATCTATTTTAATATTTAATATTTAATATTTAAATTTTATTTTATAATAGTTAAGTTAAACTGATTTAATATTTTTGGGCCATAAATTTAAATAAAATTGGAATTTTGAACTAAATTTAATCCATATTTTTAATTCCATACTTCTATTAAAAAATTTATAATTTTCAAAGTTTTAGATGTAAATATACTATATCAATTTAAAATATTTATTTCAAAATTTTCAATGTAAAATCTTTAATTATAAACATACACATAAATATCAGATGATTTAATTTTTTTAAATAAGTCTAATTATCATTGATTAAACCTTTTACATGTATGCATGCCATTTGTAAAAATAAAAAACTAAATATAACATTTTTATAAATCCCTAAAAAATGATTCCATTTGAACTTCATATACACATGTGTTTTTATGTAATGCATACATGATTATTCCCATTACAAAATTACTTATGAAATTTTTATGAATTTACATGATAAATTATAATTTATGATGTATGATGTCAATTATTATTTATATTTTTGATAAATTCACAATATACAATTAAGTTATGACTATAATTATGTTAATTTGATTACATATTTACACCATGTGGCAAAATTGCATATGTTAAATGTAAAGTGATGGACATTAATTTTCTACATCAAAGATCTTAAATAATATTATAATTTGTTTAATAGGTAGTTACATAAAATATCGAATCCTTTTAATATCATATGCAATATCATAATGTCATAGTTATTATTGTTGGTTAGTCACTTTAACAACTTTACATTTTTAACTTGAGAGTATATAAAGTTGAATACGTGCTCACATTATGTTAAACATTCATTCCATTAATCCATTAGTTGTAAGAACCACTACTTGCAATTACACATATTGCCACATAAGCTAAATAGTTGCAAATATGGTTCATAATTGTTTATTTAATTGTTGAGGATCACTAGTTGTTTAACAAGTGGTTTCATAGGACATGAATTCTTCTAGTGAAATCTTGAAAAGAATACCCATAAAGTCCATGTGAATGAAGGTCAATGTAAAGATTTTTAAAATGTTGATTAAACATAATTTCTTAAAAAACAACAAAAAATCTATTTCAAAAGGACTATTGAAATTAGGTCCAATTTTGACCTTTCAAAAGTCCATAATTATCATTTGGTTAAGAATTTGAAGAAAAAGGTTTTGCACCTAATTTTATTATTTCATTTTTTTAAGTAGTCTTAATCACTTCAAAACATTTTGGAATGCAATTTAATATGACTTCTTCAATTTGTTAACAATCTAGTCAACCAACTAGTTTATATTTTTGAACTTCAAAAGTCCACTATTGATAATGAATACATTACTTTCAAAATATAGTTTTACAAATATGTTCATAATCATCATGTTAATGTATTACCAATTTTCAATTGACAAATTCAAAATCATGTTATTCACTATAGGCATTTAAACACAATGCACTTTGCATAAATGACCATTGTGACATCAAAAGTGAATCATAAACCCAACATGCAAAATGCAATTTATTTTTTGATCCATCATTTTCCAATCCTTTATTTTCAAGGTTGTGTAGCTCATTGTTTGGACCTGCTATTAAAAGATTGGGGGATCAAAACCTAGGTGAAGCATGTTGTGAAAAGGGCAAAAATTATTATTTCTTTCATATGGCAACACCATGCACTACAAGAAAAGTTGTCCTTTGCGCATTGATTTATGATTAGATTGTTAGTCATGGAAGACATCTACAACTACATGATTATGTAGTTGAATAGGACATGTCATTTAAGACACCTAATCACTAGTGTGGTTTGGTCACAAGACAATTTGCAACTATGACTTTTGCGACTGTAAAGTCATGGAAATCATCAGTGCTTGATGAGATCCATAAATTATGGCCATTGGATATAATTCATTAAATATGAAATAAATATGTTCTCCACCCATGCCATGTAGACACATGGTATAAAGGCTAAAAACCAAACCTATATGTTAGGAATGTAAGCCCTAGCCTACCTAAGAATGTATGCCCTAACCTACCTAAGAATGTAGGCCCTAACCTACCTTGGAATGTAAGCCCTAGCCTACCTAAGAATGTATGCCCTAGCCTACCTAGGAATGTAAACCCTAGCCTACCTAAGAATGTATGCACTAACTTATCTAGGAATGTAAGCTAGTTAGGCTGGTTCACTAAGTTACAAGTGTGAGGACTTGAACCCTTCACCTTCACATTGAAGGAAGAAATCCTTAACCCCCACTTAACCATTACACCACATGATTTTTACATGACAAAAATTGTCACCATATTCTTATAAACATTTTTTCTAATCTACTTTATAAGTTAGGTACCCAAGTAGGTATTTACCCAACAACTTAAGACCTACTTAATAACCTTGTAAGTACCTAGTTTAGTAGGTAGGTACATATTACCTATTTAGTAGGTAGGTAAATAGGTACATATGTATGTATTTAATAATAAATAGTAGGTAGGTAAGTAAGTATGTAAGTACACACATGTGTGCATACATACTACCTATTAAGTAGGTAGATAGGTATTTAATAGTAGGTAGTAGGTAAGTACCTATGTGAGCCATACCAACATAGCCATGGCCGGTAGTCTCAATTTTTAAAGAGTTGTGTAAAGGATATTCAAGTGTGATGAGGTTATTAAGAGCTTTTAACAACTTCGTGTTAAAATAGGGGTTGATGAATGTGCACAATTGTGTGGGGGGTTGTTTCTTTCTATAATATACGGTATTGGTTAGGTTAGTTCTTTTTTTCAACAATCCTAAATCAAAACAATAAAAAGACTCTAATTTGAGGCCTAAGTGCTAACCCCAAGTGCTAAAAAGATTCTAACCCCAAGTCAAAATGGTAAGTTTTTTAAAACCCTAAATCAAAATAATAATAAATTCTTAATCCTTAGGCCTAAATAAATTCTAACTCTTAGGCCCAAATAGGTTTATCTTTAGGCCTAAAAAGATTCTAAACTTAAGCCAAAATATTAAAAAATTCTAACCTTAAGCTTCAATGTTAAAAAGATTCGAACCTTAGGCTTAAGCATTAAAAATATTCTATTCTTAAACCAAAGTATTAATAAAGATTTTAACTATAGGTTAAATTAATTTTTAAAAAATTAACCATAGGTGAAATTTCAACCAAAGATCGAAGTTTTTTAAATATTTAAACTGTAAGCCAAAGTCTTAAAAAGGATTTTGAATGCTAAGCCCAAGTGCTAAAAAGAATCCCCCAAACCAAAATGATATATTTTTAAAACCCTAAGCCAAAATAATAAAAAGATTCTAACCCTTACGCCCAAATAGATTTTATCCTTAGATCTAAAAAGTTCTAACCTTAGGTCAAATTTCAACTAAAGATCAAAGTTTTGAAAATATTTTAACCATAAGCAGAAGTCTTAAAAAAGATTCTGAGTCTAAGCCAAATTGCTGAAAGATTCTAACCTCAGGCTCACCTCATTATGTTTTGAGATGTACAATACTTGGTCTTCGAAGCACTTTTTCATTATATTTGTGCGAGGAGATGAATACATTTAAAAAGACGTCCTAAAGTTGAACCATGAGGCAAACAAAACTATCCTAAGGTCCAGTCTGAAATTGCTTTTAGCACAGGCCTTTTGATAATTCCGGACCAGGCAGCCACTCCTGAATGCTGGGCTTTTGGCTCTTGGCCTGACACTCTGGGCTCGTACCAGCGGCCACCCCTGAGTTCTTTTCCTGTTGGAAAGCTCCTTTTTTTTTGGTTTGTCGCCAAGCGGCTAAATTTCCTCACAAAAGGAAAGGTTGATGCCTATTGGTCATCAGCACAGTGGTGAAGCCAAAAGCGGTTAGGGGTTTAGAAACTTTTTATTATTTTGGCCCTATATTTTGGCCTTAGGCAGCTGAAAGTGGCTAGGGGTTTTCTGGACAATGATGAAAACCTGCCAAATATTACAAGCTTTTCATTGGCTTATAAACATGAGGGTTCACTAAGTGTTAGTTACTGGGTGACAAGTGGGCTCACTTTTACGGAACTTCACACATCATTTCCTGTTTACACTTTACACTTTACACTTTCAGATCATTTCCTGTTTACACTTTACACTTTCAGTGGTGGCAACTTCTTAGAGGGGGCAGAGGAGATATTTTGCAGTGATAGATACTATCGTTTGAATACAGTTCTGAAAAAAGTGAAGGCACATAAAAGAACAAAGGTTCTAGTTTTAAATGACAATGGGAAAAGGCAAGATTTGGGAATTGGAATCCAAGGACAAAGATGTTATAGCCTGAAACTGTAAAGAGGACAAAGATATTATATAGCCTAAATCCATAAAGAGGACAAAGGTTCTAGATTGAAACTTTAAACCACAAGGGGCAGGTCAAGCTTTTCCAGTCATTCCCAAATGTTGGTACTGGGATCAAGGTTCAACTACAACAATGTGTAACAAGTCAGAAGTAAGTATTGGGGGCCTGGGGAGAAAGAACCTTGAGATGTAGTGGGACTCACTCCAAGTAATTGACTTCGATTGACTTCAATTGACTTCTTTCTTACACTCTGTTTGTGGATTTGCATTACTAACTCTACAAATTGACGTTCTCAAAGGAAAGCAATATCCCTATTTGTGACGAGGACGTCAATTTGTTGACAGTTTGTGTGACACCAAGACCCAATGTCTTTATCAAGCTTCTTAATGAAATGTTTCTCACCAATGAAAGATACTAAATACATCGAGCTCTGTCCGGCGCCCTTCTGGGCTGACAGTGCATACATGCGGAGAACTGTGTGATTCTGCCGCAGCGTTTGACTTTTTGTACTGTAGAAGGTACTTAAATAGAAAAGAAATCGTACTTCCCTCAACGTCTGACTCTATGGCAGTGGTTAGTACCATGCTCTATACTTTGAAGGTACTAACCATGTTCTATGCTTTGGACGTTCAGGTTTTCATCCTCCTAAACCGCAGCAATACAATGCAGGGCCGGAAAACATGTGCAAGAAGACATAAAAAAAATGCACCCAGGACCGAAAAACATGTGCAAGAAGACAAGAAAAAAATACGGCGGAGAGATCTCGTGGGGGGTCTATTTAGCTTCTCGCCTCACCAATTGAGCTTATCATGTTCCCTTTTGAGAACTGGACCAATTTTTAATCCACTTTATCAATGCAAGCTATTGGCCTGTTCGACAGCAGAGCTGCAGCACTTTTCAAGCACGTGCTCATTAATCCTTTTCAGACTTGTCAGAGCAAAGACAGCAAAGAGGTGACCTAAAAGATTAAAATATCGGCTTTCTTTTCACCGACATTTCATGGGAAATCTTCTCAGTTATGAAATGAATAAATTGTATAGGGGTCTGACTCCGTTGAAGATGAAAGGAGACCATTTTTCCAAGTCGTCTCTATCCTCGAAAGAATACTAGCCTTGTAGCTACTAATGTTGGTTGAACATTGGGAAAAGACCTGGTTAGCAACTCAGGTATTGATAATCTATCAGATGAGTATTGATTTTTCTAAAGAACCAATAGATAACTTACTCACAGGTACACATCATTCCAAGAACCAACAAAACCCTTACGGGCTAAGTATTGAATTTTCAAATTTTCATAAACTACCCAGGTGATTGGAATTTCATCTCGATAGGTTGCCAATTGTTATGATAGACAACAAAAGAATAGAAATAAAATAAACCTTATAACCTACCTAACATAAGTAGTATAATTAACAATTCTCAATGGGACCATTTGAGAATTGACCCTTATGCATAACCAATTGTTATTACTTATTAAAAAACAATTGAGTAAATTGATAAGGGGGGTATTATTCTAACAATGAAATTGATAATTGGCAAATCTAAATTTTCACCCAAAAAAATATTAATGCATTGTGTGGTTTGAAAATAAGAAATAAAAACATAACCTATTTTGCCAATTTTGTGAAAATAAATAAATAAACCAATAGTAGCAAGTGTTATTCAATTTGTGTGGGTGAAAATTTGCAATTCTTTTATGAAAATTCCTTTTTTTTTCATAAAAGGGTTGCCATATTTTTCCCTATTTGTTTTTGAAAATGCATTACCATATTTCTATTTATCAACTATTCTTTTAATGGTTAAACATAAATCTATTTAGGGATGTTCCCCACTATGGTTGCATTACCACATCAAAATGTAAAAAATAAAAATCTAGTAGATATTAGTCTCTAGATCTTGTGTCACAAATCTATAGCATTACATTGTGTCATATCAATTAAAAATTAAGAAACTTATATTAAAAATTTGAAAGCCCAATGAAATCATCATTTGCTAGCATATTATTACTAGCATTGTTAAAATAATTGTGATTTTCAAATAGTTAGATATGCAACTACATCAGCACCTTTTTGAAATAGAAATCCAACTGGAGAACATTGTTTTCTACCCTTTATAGCTACAAACATCATTGTGTAGTTTGTAAACAATAATTTAAATTAATTACAAGCCAAACTCAATAATCGAATAAGTAAACATAATTCAAATGTGAACCATAAAAACACATGAAATTAATTTGTTTAAGGTATAAGAGTAATTCATACCTAAATGAAGTTGAATAATGTTAACATTCCCATTATCACTTTTCATATATTGCATGAACCATGAATAATTCAGTGAAGAAGTCAAACATGGCTTTTAATATTTAATAATGATTTCATAATTTAAAATTGTAGTGGTTTAAAATATGGTATTTATGAAATAGTTGACACTTTTTTATTCATTAATTTTGATGAGGATCAAAAATAAGGAAAAAAGGACTGCAATAAGGATTAAGTCCTTTTTGTCCTGGATGGTACACTTTAAAGGATTTTCACATTAATGGAACCAATTGTCCTTGCCAATGGCAATTCAATCAATGTTGGTCATAAATGGGATGTAAAGGTCCAACTATTGGACCTTTTTTTTGACAGCTTATGTATTTTAAAAAATTCAATGAGAAGACCACTATTGTTGGAATTTCAAAAGGCCTTGTTTGGCTCATTGTCAATGAGTAATGTTTGGTCTTCTATCCCATAGGGTAGCCCTTGGCATGCAAAGTACACATGATTCAAATCCTTAAGATAATAATATGTTCTTGCAATGAATTGACCCAACATCCTTGTGCATTGTTTGTGTCCCCAAATGAAAACAAATTTATCAAAAAATACTTATGGCATCAACAAAGGAAGAACTTAGATCACATTTTCCAACAACATATAAGACCAAATTGTAACATAATTTTATTTGAATGTTCGAAAACAAAAATGTTGAACTTCAATTCTTATTTTGTTAATGTCAATATTGCTCCCCTTCACATGATGATTCCCTTGCAAAATAACACATTATGGAAGGTAACACATCACACTATTCACATTGAAAATCAACAATTTTTTGGGGGCAAAAGGATATGACTGAAGACGCTTATGTGGACGAAGATGGGCATAAATAAACAACCTACAAAAATCAAGAGATGTTGATCCAATAGAATTTTTTAAAAATTGAAATAAAATCTAAAATATGTACAGAAAATTAAAATCATTGGCCTTGAACATCCATAGAAAACTAGGAAAATTCATTAATCAATCGAATAATTCAAAACACACCAAATTCCACTTGGTGGTCATTAGGTAGTTCCAATTTTAGAGAGTTAAAGGTATGACAAATAACACTGAGAGGCCATTAGATGGTTGCAATTATGAAATGCTACAAATATATACAAAGGAAAATACACCAAACGTCAAAATGACGTTCAACATGGTGGCCACCAAGCCCAAAAGAAGAAGGTTGAAGATAATAGCTAAATGCAACATTCACAATAATAAAATTAATGATTTAGGATATTTGAAAGAAAATTTCAAATATTCAACTAAAAAATTTAGTATTAACAATTAAAAAGATATTACAATTTTTGTTTCATTTTCAAGTTTGCATCACATTACAATATGAAGGTTTACACCCACTATTGCACTCCACAAATAATATTTTATATTGTTTAGGATCATCACAACTAATACATTTAATGCTACCAAAAGGATTGAATTGTACAAATGTGGGAACATCATATCCAAAAAAATGAAGAGATTCCAAATAAAAGAGAATAGTCCTTAGTAAATTTAGATAGTTGTCACCATAAAAATTGACAAAAAACTCTAAAAAGATGGCATTAAACAAACTTTTGTATGGCATATCATTTATGAACAACATGTTGTTAGCATGCATGCATGGATACATTAAAAAAAAAAGTCAAGGTTTTTATGATAAATAGGCTTGTCAAGATTATCCAACAAAAAATGAACATTTTGTAGGCAACATTCTTGAGCAAGTATTCTAAAAGGATGGATGGAAGTTTTTGTTTCATGTCAGATTTGTTCCAAATCATTACTGATGTTGTGACACCAGATTATGAACCAAATATACATAATGAATTGCATTATACATCTATCTAAAAATCCTTCAATTTAGGTGAAAATGAAAGTGCGAGATGGAATCCTTTGATGTCGAGTTAAAAGGTCTTTATTTTGAATCACCTCAAAATGTGCAGTGAAGAAAACTCCATTTAGATTTTTAAAATAACATGCAATGGATTTACCTATAGTGAAGGAAAACAAAACACTTGTGAGTTGATTTTTGAAATCAATGGCATTTCATACAAATCTTGTTTATGAAAAAACTGTGAAATTTGCAATTCCACATCTTCTATCACCTCAAGAAATAACACACTAATTACCTAAAAACCCCAAAAGGAGTTAGAAAATTTTGCAAAAAGAAATACCATATAAGTTTAATCAACCATTCAAGAACAATTTTGAATTTTTTTTTAAAAAATGTTTTTTATGGATTTCAACCAAATTTTACAAAAATTGGTGTTACACTCCATGGGGAATTTTTCAAACATTTTGTATTTGACATCATATTCCACAAAACTTTTAATGGTGCCAAAAGGATTGTCTATAACAAAGGTGGGAACACTAAGCCCAGAATAATGAAACAATTATAAGTATGGGAAAAGAGTTCTCACAAGATAGTTTTATTTTAGATAATCTTACTTTACTTTTTTTTGTTCTTACGATTCAATGAAAATGGCATTATAGGCAACATTTATAAAGTGTGTCATCTATTGATAATGTATTTCCAAGGCAAGTATTGGGATACCTAGGAAAAAAATCAAAAAGGTATTTGTGAAAAATAATTTTATCATGAGTTGGTAAGAATTGTGTGTTTAATGATCCTCTTGGTGGGAATTCAAGTAGGTAATTTTTGTTAACTTTACAAAAAATTTGACCAATGATCCTTTGAAGGTAAAAACACAATCAAGGGAGCCACCTAAGTGAGTGGACATTTTTTAACATTGCATTTTTGTATGTTTGAAAGGTCACAAGTGAAGCACAATAGTTTGGATTGTCATAATTTTTTTAAAATATTTTCCATTAATTGCAAAGTTTACATGTTCAAAGCTTGACACAAATAGAAAATGTTTTTACTTGTTCAAAGCACTCAAACCTTGAAAATGGACAACCTTATTTTTTTCAAACATCCTTTTTTTCTATAAAATGTGCACAATTCTTTCTAAACATTGCAAAGGATTTTAACATTGATGATGAGAAAGGCAAAAGGATTTGAATTGATGAAATTTTTTTTTATAACCAATTTTAACACATTTGGCTCAAAAGTGCTTTTGACCCTAAAAATTATGGATTTTGAAAATGTGTTTTTAACAAAAGTTATTCATGTTTATGTGATAGAAGGCATGGATGCATAATATACATGATATAAAATAAATTTTTAGTCAAAATGTATCTATATCTAAAATGTAGTGTTAAAGGGGGTATTTGATATGTAAAATTTAAAGTTATAAACTAACATAAAAATGACACATTCATGTGCAGTCCTTGGAAAAAGACTTTTACCTTGGCGCCCCTAGCTCCTTTGACCATGTTTTTCACCCTTGAAGGTTGATCTCTATAATTCTTTCACAATTTTCTTTTAGTAGGTTTTCAATTTGTTAGGTGGAATTGAGGTCCATAAATATACAATAAATTACTCAATGCAACTCCTAAGGAATGTCTGGAGTCCAGGCTTCAGAATAGCCATCTTGTTTAATATGATGGGATAACAACATTTAGTTAAATGGTAGCAAGTGATTAATTACAAAATATCATTTCCCAACAAGTACATTTTTCAAATCGAAAATTATGTGTAAAAGACTCACTTCACGATCCCCTTTGTCTGTAATAAAAGGAGATTTGAAACCTACACAAGAAGCCATTTGGAACTTTAAATCCCTATTTTTTTCACCAATGTTAGGGACAACCGGAAGAAGTTTTTCATTTGTCAAAACATGAAATCCTACAAATGGGGATTGCGACTAAAATGGCAAAAATTAAGGTGAGTCTAGCAAAGATCGGGGCACAAATGGCAAAAATAGAGGTGCACATTAAGGCAAACATGCTAAAGATAAAAATAGTGATGGTAGACATGGAAGTGGAAATCATTAATGGTGTCCTACCTTTTGATTCCAAGCCTTTGCCTTCCACATTTGGATGAAAGCACGCTACACTGTCCATAAAATGTTGTCATAAGGCAATTTTTGCAAGATTTTGAAATTTGTAATTGGCCATGTGATTAAATATAGTTGACTAAGATGAAAAATGACTCAACACTACAATGTTATATATAATATAGTTACATTGTATGAATTTCATGGATAGTTTTTTAATAGCCATAACATAATGGACTTTCAAACGAGTAACCAAAAACTTATAACAGTCCATAATTAATGAATACAGATTCCATGCACCTTCATATAATGTTTTTTAATGAAAAAAAGACTCAATGGTAATATGATGTGGTAACCTTGATACTAAGGAAGACTTTTTGGAAACATTTTGACGACCAATTTTTTTATGTACCTTCAATTATGGTTTTTTTATTAAGTCATTTATTTAATGAAAATAATATTTTAAAAGATCATTTTTCAAATTTAAGTTCTCCATAAAGCAAATCAAGGTTGAAAAGTTTTTTATAATAAATTTCAAATGATAACTTGGAAAATGACTTGTGTGATTCAAGGCATCCTGCCTTCACAGTACTTTCACAATGTTAATTTAGGCAATTATGGACTTTCACATGTGCCTAAAAATGTTACACCTTAGTGTGTTTTCACCGATTTCAAACCAATAACAACCTTATGAATTCCATAGGTGGTATGATGAGACCTTATTTTCCCCCAATCAACCGAATTTTCAAATGTACTATTAAAGAACTCTTTAAAAACCTCATTAGATTCATACCCATCATCAATGAAAGGAGCCAACACATTTGGTTGAACATGAACATCAAAATCGACTTGTAGAACTATTTTCATTTCTCCTTTATGTGACTGTCAAGGACCACAATAAAAATTCTTGACATTCATCACTAAAGTTCAAGTTCACCCATCCTCCACAATGGACATTTTTAATAGGATGAAAAATGGTTTTATTTGCACCATAATTATTTGGTTAGTCAATTTGAACAAGATTTTAACCTGCAATAATGTTAGAGTCTGGTTCCACCTCTTGAAAGAGACATATAAAAACCACTTGGTGGCCACCATATGGTTTGAAAACAACATTCAAGTCACATAAACAACTTGGTAGCCACATGGGAGACAATAATTTTTTCCCTCCTGAATTCTTTTGGGCCCTCTCAATTTGAAATTGATCTTTACTTAAACCTAAAGATATGAAATTTCACAAAACAAATTCAACAAAATGGAATCCACCTGGTGGCCATTAGGTGGATCTCCATCAACACAAAATGGAAGATAACCACTTGATGGCCACCAGGTAGATTTATTTCAAAAAAGGAACAAACCACTTGGCGGCCATTAGGTGGGTCTCCTTTGACACAAAGCAAAAAATAATAGATGGGAAATTTTATGTGTATTGTTTTAATTTTATGAATAGGAATTGATTAATTTTTTATTCATGAATACATCATATTTGTTTTGAATTTGAAAAATGTTGTTAAAATTTGAGATTAAATAAATTATCATTTCAATTGTAATTGTTTATTTAATTATATCTTTGAAAGGGATTAACTCCTCCACAAGTGCTTTATTTGATAATTCTTTAGAAGCTTTTAGTTCCAACACCTTTTTTGGAACCTTCCTTATCGAAAGGTTTTCATTTGAAGCTCCTATGGAAGTTTCAAAAAGATTTTAATCACTAGATTGTTGCATTGATATTCCATTGGAGGACATAGTTGTGAGTCTCCTTGTCTCTAGAGTCTTTTCTTCATCTTAATGTTTATTGGTCAACTAATTTTATATGTTTTACTTATTATTTATGGACCAAAATGAATGTTTGTTGTTTTTTCACCATTTGCTTCTTGGGTGCCTTTGGTCCAAAGCCCAAGGGTTCATCAATATGTTGACAAACAATGTCACATATAACACCTTCTGTAATGTCCAATTTTTTTAATCTACCCCTTTGTAGGGATTGGATCATTTTAGGTCCTTTCAACTTCCATTTCATTCTCTCAGGCTTTGGTCCAAGTTGTTTTTCAGGCATAATCATCGGATGGGATGAAAACATGCGTGATCATATAATTACAACTTCTTCAACTACCCCATCTTGTGTCTTCAAAAGTAAGGTCGAAAACCTTGCACTTTTTCTCTTGCAACATCTTAAACAAAATGAAAATAGAAGATATTTTAAAAAATAATTGAGGTGTTACAATTGAATAATTACTAAGCACATATGTATGAGGGCTTCTACTCCATACACATTGAAGCAACCCATTCCACTTTGAAGCACTAAATCCACAATTAGGTCAAAACATGGTTGGGATACCCAAAAGGACTATTTCAATTATATTCATTAGACCCTTTCACTTAAACATGTTGAAATTTAATGACACATTCATATTGAAAGTTTGATTGATTCATAAATATCATTACTACAAATCATGATTTTTTAAAAGGTTCAAATTGATTAACTTGTCATTTTTTATTAATGGACATGTGCATTTGATTAAAGACTAGGGGTTTGAATGACACATGTATTTGTTGATTAATCAATTTGACTATAATGATTTATTTAACTAAATACACATAATCAAGTTGTACAACTTTAGTCAAAATGACCAATGGTCTTTAATCAAGTTGAATAATTAATCAACATGGCTAATGATCTTTAGTCAAAATGACTAATGGTTTTAGTCAAATTGAACATTTAGTCAAGATAGCTAATGATCTTTAGTCAAATATGACATGGTCTACTACCTTATATATCTATTTCCTACTTATTCATCCACCTATTTATTTAGCTAGTTACTTACCTACCTACCTACCTATTTATACATTTTCATTTACCTAAGTACATACGTACCTACATACCCACCCACCAACCTACATATTATCTACCTAATTTTAGCCATTATGTTTAATCTAAATTGAACCATAAGGTGTAGCCATTATGTTTAACCATTAGATTTGGCACTAGGTTTAGCTTAAATTGGACCATTAAATTTGGCCATGAGGTATAACTTAAATTTAACCACTAGGTATAACCTAGGTTTAACCATTATGTTTAGCCATGAGATTTAGCCATTATGTTTATCATTTAGAAAGTAAATATAATAGGGTGGACCCCTTAAGAACAATTTCAAGGAATCACTACTACAAAAGTGGGGTGCAATTTACTAGCCTAAATCACTATGGGACCTTAAAAGTGAAATAATTTCATTGCATTTTACTAATTTCATCCTAATGAAAGTTATTTCAGTATAATATCACTATGTAGACATCATGTTTCATTACTAGTTAACATAATTCACTATTATAATTTATTATAGTAAATAGGTTTATTTCTATGTTTTTAAAAATATTATATCTATGCTACTTTATGATGTACCTTATATTATTTTAAGTTACTTTAGTTATTTTAACATATATTTTATGTTATTACATGTTATTATAAATTATTGTACCCTAAACTATTATATGTTATTTTACCCTAAGGTATTTTAACTAGTTTATTATAAGCTTTTAAATTATTCAAGGTCATTCTACTATATGTTATTTTAACTTAAGGTATTTTAACTAGTTTATTATAAGCTTTTAAATTATTCAAGGTCATTCTACTATATGTTATTATAAATTATTTTATCCTAAGTATAATAACTTAAAATAATCTAAAATAAAATATAATGACCTAAGGTAAAAATAATTTTAAATACCCGACAATATAATAACTACCAATAGCCTATGATATTATAACATAGAATATCCAACAATAATTTATAATACAATAATCATGAATAGTTGTAATACAACATATAATAACCAACAATAACTTATAATACAATAACCATTCATAACCATTAATAAAATAGCCACCAATAGCCATTAATAAAATAGCCACAATAGTCATTAATATAATAACCACTAATATAATAACCACTAATAGCCAACAATATAATAACCAATAATATCCATTAATAGACATTAATAAAATAGCCACCAATAGCCACTAATATAACAACCATTAATAAGCAGCCATTAATAGAATAACCACCAATAAATATTAATAAACATTAATAATCACCAATAAAATAAGTATTAAAAGCCATTAAAAACGACCAATAGCCCTAATAAAAGAACAACCAATAGCCATATATTAGAATTGCTTATGATTACCAAAAATAATCTAGGGTGAAATAATTTATAATAGAAAAAAATAATTTAAGGTGAAATAGCCTATAATAACCTATAATTGCCAATAATAATAAATTTAAAAATTCCTACCAAGGTTTTGAAAAAAATCCAAAACTTTGTCTCATGACAAAAAAAAAAGTTCAAAGATTCATAAATAATGTCTAAACAACTTTTTTTGGCCCAAGATTTTTACCACAAACACCTTATTTGTTAATGTGTATAAAATGTATGAATATGACAAAAACCAAATGCCTTTTTGCAATGTAAAAAGTTTGAAAAAATCAAATTTTTGGGAATTTTGGGCCATTGATAGAATATGGCCCACATTGGATAAAATCTATTATTCTCACTTTCATAAGTGAAAACAATAGATACTTTAGATGTCTATATAAAATTTGGAACAAAATTATTTCATTTGGCATGAAAAAGGGAGGTGAAATGTAAGATATGCCATGGGAAAAGTGAAGAAAGAAGTGAATTTGGGAGTCCTTGGAGTGTATTCCAAGGACTCAAAGCAGGTACCCCAATCATGCTTGGACCCATTTGTCTTTAGGGCCTTGAGGTTGATTTCATAATTATAAAGCCGTCAATCCATGCGAGAAGGTGTACCGATCTTTGGACCAATGAGGGAAAGGTTCTTAATCCTAGAACATCTCTTTTGATGTTTATGCATGTTTGATTGAAGAACAAATAGGCATAGAAGAGCACCAAAGATTTCATGAAGGTATCCTTATTAACAGGACCTCCATGTTGACCTCCATGTATTGGCCAAACTCTAAATGAATTTTCAACAAAAATTAGTACTTGTGTATTGTGGTAAACAAATGCACAAAGGCATCCTGATCACACAAACAAATAATAAGTTGGAAGTTGATTTTACAATTGAGAAGGCCCACGAAAAGGCATTTGAATTTGGTCCTTTCCAAGCCATAAGTTATTTGAACAACCTACATGTTGTCAACACAAAGGCCATAATTGATGTTACATTGTCCGTTAATAATTTAGTTGTGCTTGGATCACCATCAACAATAACCTTGAGCTTGCCCATTGTTGGAAGTATGCATACTTGTAGTGCATATCTAGGAGGATTGCCTTCATCCTCATTGCAACAAGGTCGATGTTTTCAATCCAACGTTGTAACATTTCCATAAACATTTGTGATGGAGGCTTTAGTGTAGGATTAAGCCTAATTTTTTACTTATAAAAGTCTTCACCAAGCTCATTGTCCAAAAGGGAGAAAAACATGACATCATATTTATGTAACCTTTTTTTCTTTCACCAATCATTCATTGAGTAATGGCATAAGGTTTGTTGATGTAGGCCTCGAAAACCCATAGAATACCATAATCTTGTGACATATTATTTGTCAACATTTCTTTTAGTCTTGCCAAAATTCTAGATTTCTTCCTCCTTTGAATTTTGCTAATATTTCTTGTAAATGTATTTGTGATGCAACAACCCTTGTCCAAGAGTTGCCAATTGGGATTCGCAAAATTTGATAATATAGTTAAAATCGGACTTCCCAATTCGTGTAATTCTCCATGTTGGCAAATGATTGGTTTCATCTAAAATGTTTCCATTTTTCCATTTCAAAAGGATTTTCTCCCACAATGCATATGTTTTCTCTAACAACAACAATATAGTAAATCACTTTTTATCAACTTCATTCCAAATATAAAGTGAAGAATACTCTCAAAATCCTACATCCAAAACCATATTCACATTAATTCCATGCATTCACATAAGTTGATTGAAACTTATTTGAAAGTATTTGCAAATTTTAAATAGTTCAACGCAACATTACCTTGTATGGTTCACTCTTCTTACATTTTTCATCAATATTGCTTGTTGGTTGATCATACTTAATCCAAATTTTCTACACTTGTAGGAAGCTTTTTTTATATGTTAGGGATGAATCTTTTATTTCCTTTGGGCAATTGTGAATATATGACAACTTGCAAAAGTTCACAAAATCTTGAAACCACACAACAATCACTTGAAATGTAGAGTAATCATTTTTGAATTCAATTGACAACTTTGGTAATTCAAGTTCTCTTGCATGATAGAAAAAACCTTTAGTATTAGTTTTGATTCCAACATTAAGGAAATTGCATTAATGTTTTTTAGCAAAAACTAATTCAATTTTTATCTAAACTTACTTTACAGCTTGGATTGTATGTTGGCCACCTAGAACAAAGAAATTTGAATTCTGAATCTCCTCCCATGATCTTGGTTTTTCCCTTGCAATATTCTTGGTTAAATTGTTGCCCAATCAATTGAAATCACAAAGTCCAGGCAAATGTATTCAAATGAATTGTATCACATGATTTTAACTTTTATTTCATCTTTGTGTCTCTTTGAAAGAAAATGATTTACAATGGGTTTCAAGACAAGAAAAAACCAATGAACAAGAATTTTAACTCCCTTAGTAGGTTTATTGAAAAATGGGATAGAGTCTTCATACCCCGCCTTATTGTTTCATCAACAAGCTTGCACTTGGCATCATTAAATTGTTTTAGTGTGATGTGAATTGAAGGACATAAATTCCATTATCAATAATTATATGGAACTCAAAGAATGGATTAGTTGGATTGATTGATTCAATTCCCAACATGCAACGGTTGAGGCAAACTCCTAGATTCCAAGGTTTTTTTTGAAAACTAAATTTCATCTAGACCCAAAAAAGTTTTAAGGACCTTTGAGATAAGGCTTGATGGCATTTCTTTGGGTTCACCTATGCGTTTTTAAGAATAATTGACCCATTAACATTATTTTGCTATTGATTCACGATTTGTACATTGAAACTTTTACCATAAATTTTTAGACCATATTCATGAAAGCCCATGATTGTGCTTGTATAAATTGGATTTTGTATAGGATTGATGGATTGCCCTTATCTGTCATTCACGACTAGATTCTGTGATCTAACCTTAGTTACATCTTTTTTATTAGGAAGATTTCTTGATGAATTTAACATATTTTCAACACCTCTAAATGTTCGTTGTGGGTTCTGCATTTTTTCGTGTTATGTAACTTCATTCAAATATGTCTTATATGTAGTATTAATTCTATTCACCTGTGAATCAAAGCCTATTTCTTTGGCGATCCTATTAATAAATACCATTTTTAATGTATTGATATCATTTTTTACCAGATTTTGATTATTTTGATTAATCTATTTTTGTAAACTCTTATAACCACTTTAGACAATTTTAGGTTCTTTTTTCTATAATATAAATTATTAAAACTATTACTCACATAATTTTAAAAAATTGAACAAGTAACTTAAAACCAAAAAATTGTTAAGAATTCCTTTGAAAAATTTCCACAAGATGGTTGCCAAAAATGGAAAAGTTGAATTTTACACTTACAATTCCTTTCAAATTCTTCAATTAAAATCATTCTCCACAATTCTTCTTTTTATATATGTAATGATTGATTATAAATTATTTCAATCTATGCAAACTATGTTATTTTTGGAGTTTTGAAAAGTCCAAAATTAAGAAACATTAACCATTGGAGGACATGAAGTTGGAAATTTGAAAAAAACACTTTGATTTGGGGGCCACCATAATATGATGGAATAATATATATTAATAAATATGTTTTATTTGTAAATTAAATGATCCAACAAATTGACGTTTTCAATGTTTTGGCTGAAATTCAATAATTTTTTTGATCCTATTAATCACCAAGTTAAAAAATTTACTCGATGTACATAATTAACAATTTCGTCTTGAATATAACAAAAAAACATTTAACCATACATTGAGTTGATCACAATCATTTGATTATTTAATAAAATTTTCCATTTTTTAGTAATAAATTGGTAGTTGAACTGTGATAATGTTTGGTTCTTGATTTCAAATTCTACTTTAAAATTCTTGAAATATTTAATATTAAAAAAATTGGTTTAAATTTGAATTACATATTGACCATAAGAAAGAGAATTCTCAATTGGAATTTGTTTATGTTGGATTTTTGTTTAAATTGGATTTTTGAATGATTTTTGAACTAAGCTCAAAGTGAATCAAATTGGGCATGACATATTGGGTAGGATATAAAGTTTAATCATTCACCCTAAACCAATTTTGATGGAACATCATCATTGGAATATATGATTTCTTTTTTTGTTAGCAAACAATGTTGAGGTTGTTTCACCTTAACTCAATCACATTAATTCAACAAGCTAATTTAATTAGTTTCAAAATTTGCTAATTGTATTTCATAAATGGTAATCAATAGAAAATTTGATTCTAACCACCAAGTTAGAAAAAACCAAAATTAACAATTTAGTCTAATTTTTTAACTAAAGACACATTGTAGTAAGCCTATTGGTGAAATTCAAAAGTTGTGAAAAATATTAAATTATCTAAGGGTTTTGCTTATAGTCTAGGGATTAGGGAAACCGATAAAAAAATTTAGGGCACAATGCTAACAAATCTAATGATCATACAAATGCCCACCAAAACTTTGAGTTGTCAAACATGTTATAATATATTTTTGATGGGTTAGAATAAAATGCATACATAAAACAAGTTGCCAACTAAAAAGTTGGATAGACTTAATTTGTTTAGCATTGTGTTGCAATTAATCAATCTTAAATATGATTTTAATGGTATGAGTAACACACAACATTTCATACAACTTTATGTAAAGTAATTGCATTATGACATTATTATTGTAAAAACATTTAAACACAAATATTATGCAAGATAAATACCAAATTGATGGTTGGCACTTGCTTTCCAACTATACAACAAAAAAGGTCTTCCAATACATGAATTTCTCCTTTTTTGGTTAATGTTAACAGAGATAATGTAAAAGTGAAATACATATTAATAACTAAATTTAAATGGATTGCAAATATATTAACATATAATACACTAAAATAATAAAATGATATCAACACATTGTTACAATGAGTATGCATATGTTAAGGTAAGATTGGCATGTTTCAACAAAGACAAAGGACGTTAGTATTAACTACCCATCATAAGAGGAAAAAATAATAGTTTGGAGGCAATTTAATATATATGCAAATGTAACCAAATCATGGATTGACTATATATGTGCCAAACTAGCATAGTAATGAAGGACAAGATACATGTTACAACAACAATTCAAATTTTAAAGACATTATTAAATGTTATGGCAATTTCAGATAGTAATTTATAATATCAAAGTAAGGTTACAACACATTGAACAAACAAGTCACATGCAAGAACAAATCTTGCAAAAGGGTATGGACATTAACATGGGATTGACATAGAAAGTAACTTCATTTGGTAAGACATGTTGCAATTAAAATTCAATTGACACAACTAAGCGAAAGGCAAAGACTCAATGGCGAATCATACATAGTTTATGGTCACATTATATATATACATACACACACAATATTAACAGATCTCAAATTGCATAGGCTAGTCTACAAGATTGGGTGTATTAACCATGAATTGGATCACTTTTTTCCTTTATGTTTTTACCATTTAAAAAAAATCTTGTAAAGCTTTTATGAAAAATAAAATAAAATGACTTCCCATGTATTTGAATCAATTAATAACACACATTTAGAGTAACTTGCAATCCTTACAATATATTCATGCAATGATGTTGAAAATACACATTTATGATTTAATGGATTCATTGGATTTTCCACATAGATTTATCAAAAGTTTGGAATTAAATAATTTATCCATTGCTTAAACATTATATTTGATTATTGTTGTACATAGCTAATTTGAACACATGCTTGTAAAATATGTATTTAAATGAATTTTGAATATTTTAGGTCATTGAGAATAAAATATTAAGTTATGTCTATAGATAATATAACTGGTGTGAAAGACATGAAGGTACTATGGTGATAAGTAAAATGTAAATATATAGAATTGGCATCCATGTACAAAAATTGTGTAATAAAGTAGATGAATTGTTTGAATCTTGTAGTAAATCACATTTGCATAAGGGACAAGGATCACCAAACTAATTTTTTAAGAGTCCATAGGAGTTGTGTTTATTTGTTTTCTAGTATCCTTTTATACAATGTGAATTAAAACTCTAAAGGATTTCCAAAAAATGTAAGGATTTGATATTCATATAAAAAAGAACACTAAAAATGAAATATCCATCAAAATGTGTTGACAAATTTACATTATTTTTATGAATAGTAGGGGGTTTAAAAAATGCATGTTGGAAACACTAGGGGTGTTAAGTTGGACATGAATTTTTTCTTCTATCCCCTAATTAATGCTTTTGGGGGGATTTCAACTTGAAAAATATGATTTTGTCCTATACAAAGGATTTTCTTGGAAAATATGATCAAAATTCCCCAAATTTCAAAGATTTTTTTTTCCAAATTGATAGATTTTCATGAAAGTTCCAGAAACTAACCAAAATACACAAAGAAAAACCCCCAAAATTGGTTTTTTCTCTATTTTCATATTTTGTAGTTAATCAAATATGTTTAAATCATCTTATGATTGATCACCACTAATTCCACTACATCACAAATTTAAAAACAAAACTCATGTCCCCAATCTCCAAATAAAAAAAAAGATCAACCTTATTTCGAAGGGTCCTATTAAGTAGCTAATTTTTTTTTTCTAATAATTGTTGAATCCCTCATGGGATGCTCACCACTAACATGAAATCAAGAATCTAAACATAAAAAACCCTTAATAGTTAATGTTGGGTTAAAACATGAGCAAATCATTATTTGGAGAATGAAGATTCTAGCTACCTTGTTGTTGATTGTATTTTCAAATAGAGCAAAAAGGAAGTATGAACAAGAACAAAAATCTAAGAAATTTATTTTTGTTAAATTTCTTGCAATAGGAAATTTGAAGGGTAAATGCTAATTTAAAAGGTAGTTTTAGATTCAGTTTTGGAAAAGCAAAAAAGAAGGGAAGACAATGAAAAGGAAGGAAAAGAGAAAAAAGAAGGAAGACTTTCACATTAAGTTATTTGTATTTAATCTTAAGCTTTCATTCTCTTTCTCACACACAAACTTAGAATTTTTTTTCTTTTCCTAATCTAAAATTTGAGTTGCAAAAAGGTTCAAGATTTTTGAATTAATGGTGTGGGTGTGGAAGGGCAATAGATGCATTGGAACTATTTCAACAAATGCAACAACAAGGTGTCCATTCAAACCCTAATACATTATTAGTTGATTTAAATTATTAAAGTTATGTCACATTGATTTTAATGTTGACATAATTTGGCATCACCTTAGTTTAATGTCAATTTACATGGATAGAATTACTTATTTCATTAGTGATCAATGTTTAGTTAGAACAAAATTTTAGTTGCAATTGGGTTGGAAAAGGTTTCCTAAAATGACTTGAATTCAATCACAAAAATATAAATAAATAAATAAATCTAGATCATTAGCATGTGGTGACTAAATATTGGCCACCATGTTGACGGTTTAGATTTTTTTTATAAAATAATAAAGATAGGGTGGACTGTGTTCCAATTGCTATGAAAATCAAATTTTAGTATCAAGATGAAAAAATAAAATTCTAAACTATCAAGATGGTGACTAAAATATAATTGCCCCATTTATATTGTTCAATAAATGTGTCACATCACATAAATCATGTAAGTTTTAATGACAACAGAGCCTTGCATCACATCAATTTAGAGCAGTAAAAAATCAAAACAAAGTTTGATGTGTGCATAATTGTGGCACAATCTTAATACATGAAAATCAAACTAGAAAGCAATTTTGAATGCTAAGGTATGATGGATATGATGCATACAACTTTATTGACTACAATTTTATTTGTTAAGGAAAATGACACTATAAATAAATAACACTCCATAAACACTAAAATAAAATGCAAACCAAAGAACCTAGCAACATTAGTTGTATAACATTTTATGGAGTAAACCACAATTTCTAGGTGAAAGTAGTGACAAATGTAGTGTATGCTCAAAATCTGATCACAAATATCTAGGAAGGAACAAAAAGAGGTTTGATAAAATACCAAACCTCCCATACAATTACATCTTTTTTTGGTGTGTTGCCTTTGTTCATGTACCAAACAATGTGAAAAAAGTTGGTTCTTCAAAGGGTAAAATGCAATTTTAGTGATTCAACCAAGGCCAATATATTACAGATTATATAAACATGAAAATGAATACACAGTCATTCTTGTGATGCCATTTCGTATGAGTCTAAAAATTCTAAGGAAAAATAAATTGCTTCTATTTGCATTTTGGAATAGATTTTTTGGTATTTTTCATTCATGAAATGGATATGGAGGTTGACAAAGTACTTCAATGACTAGATTGAGATCTAATTATATTAAAAGCCCACCAACTTTTTAACGTATTTTGTTTGGTAACATTGACAAACCACAACACATTATGGAGGGTTTGAATATTGAGGTAGCATGGTAATGGAAGAAGAATTTTGGTGTTGAATAGTATAAAACAATAAGATTTGGGTGCTTGTTCTTTTTCCAGCAAATTGCATGTTAATATATTGTAAACATATTTTCTTCATCCCATTAGCCAGTCATTCTAAGGTTTGTTAAAAGTCATCAATTGAAGTTAAATATACTTAGCTTTTTCATTCTTACAGTAAACATGCTGACTGAAGTGAGGAGACAAAACAAAAAGTAAAAATCTCCAGATTTCTATATTTGGTTTTCAGTGTGTGGCCAAAATTATAGAAGGATGATTAAAGATTTGTCCTTGAGTTTCTAGGGTATGAGCCACCTTCTGACTTTGCAAGAAAAAACACCCATCAATTGTGCAATATTGGATTCAACATATATTTGTTCACTTTGGCTTTCATGATTTGCCCAGGTGGTGGCATGTAAAAAGTCTTTAACCTTATAAAGTTCATTTTTTCCATGTTTATGGGTGAGGCAAGGGAGAATTCACTATTTTTCATTGGCCCAGATGAAAGCATTTAAAGAGCTTCTCACTTTATATTGTTGCATTATCATGCTACCAATTTGTTGGGCACAAAGTGTTGACATTTAAATAGCCTCTCACTTTATATTGTTGCATTTTCATGCTACCGATTTGTTGGGCATAAAGTTTTGACATTTAAATAGCCTCTCACTGTAAATTGTTGCATTTTCATGCTTCTGATTGGCTAGGGAAAACAAATTGGCCCAGGTGATGGCATTTAAATAATCTGACCTTTTATTGTCCAAATTTTCATGTTTATAGGTAGGGCTGGGGAAACACTCAACACTTCATGTGGGATGTCACCTATACTAGTAGAGAGGCCCACATACAGGTGTGGGTGGACATGCACAACCAGCTACTGTAGGGGTGTTTACAGGATGCTCAACCCTTTAAAACCCATGTGGAGAAACAAGAATGTGAAATAGTCCTATTGAACTTGAATGTGATAGCAAAGTTTGATGATATAAATAATTATATGACTAAGTTCATAAGCATCACTATGGGTATTGGTATACTACTATAATACTTCCATACTCTTCCCAAGTGATGGGAAAGTGATGGGATGGTTTTAAGCAAAATGCTTTGTGTGGACAAATTGACTTTGAAATGGTGTTACTAGCGGAAGTGAATCCTCAAGCATGCAAAGAATGTGCTCTGTCTATATAGCATTGCCAAAGTTGTTATTTACTGGAGTCACAAATAGGTAGTAGAAGTTCGCCAACTTAGAAAACTTATTGTTTTCCACATTAAAAGAACAATTTTAAAACTTAAAATTTGACATTGCTAGAAACCAGTAATACTACCTTTCATTGGTTTTCAGAAACTAAATTATTCTAAATGGTACTCAGAGGTGTGTTTTTGGACACTGTTATGGTTGGACATCCAGAAACATGGATCAGCCATTAAATGGAGAGGGTAACTAAAATGGAATGCTATTGAACACATCTTCATGATGGCAAAGAGGAGCCAGCCAGCAGAATCTATCCACGAAGGAAGGTAGTTTGTTTTATTTTGTAGTTATGAGATCCACTGAACTGGGATGCTTGAGAGCATGTTCTTGGTGTCTTTGGAAACCTCTCAACAAGGAGGGGTGCATGGGTTGGTTCCATGACATTTGGACTTGTGGTGCAAAAGTTCTTGAATACTGAATGAAATTTATTTAGTAAGGTTTGGATTCAGAATGTGGGAGATATTGATTTTAAAGTGATTTCTGCCCCTGAAAATTCAAATAAATCCCAAAAAACCAGGTTTTGGAAGGAAAAATCAGTTGAGGACATGGTAACACTTGGGCCAACGGCACAGGCCACACTAGCAGGAACTATGGACAACATAACCAGCTAGAGGGCGCTGGCATAAACATATGTTTGGAGATGTTTGGCAATTCCTTTCATTTTCATTTTATGCACACATCTCCATAAAGTGTCCAAATAAGGCACCAAAATGGGGAAACCCAAAATGGGCTTCCCAAACCAAGCACAACATTTTTTTTTATCAACTATGGGCTGCCCACCAAGGGGCTATGCTATGGGCTATCTGGACTAGGGGCTATGGTTTACAAGAGTTTGCCATATGGATATTGGCTATATGGTTATTGTGTATTGGTTAGATGGTTACATGGCTATGGATAGTTAGCTATGGTATTGGCTATATGGTTATTTGTTATGGGTATTGGCTATGCGTTTTGCTTATTGCTTATTGGCTATTGGTTATATGGTTCTTGTTATGGTTATTGGTTATATTTTTAAGGTTTGGTTTTTTGGGTTTTTAACTTTAGGATCTAAATATTAGGATTTTAAAGTTGAGGTTTTAAGGTTTAATTTTTAGGGTTTAGGTTTGGGCCTTTTAAGGGCTGCTTTATAAGGGTTTGGAGTTGGGTGGTTTGGGTTTACATTTAGGTTTGGGACACAAGGTTTTAGGGTTAACTTTCAAGGTTAGGTTTGGCATTTTAGGGTTTAAGAAAAGGGGTTTTATGGCTTAGGTTGAAGGTTAAGCTTTTTCAAGTATAATCTAGTTTTTAGGGTTTCAGGTTAGGGTTTTGGGTTAAAGTCATGGTTTGTGCTTGTGTAAAATATTGGAGTTAACAATCAAAATATGTAGTTAAGATTAAGGGACACAACCATGGAATAAGGATCATGATGAATTAATTTTAGGAAAATTGTTGTTTTAAATCCATGTTTTTTGTAGTTACAAGTTTAAAACTATTTAAAGTTTTAATATAAACTTCTCCTTTGATATAATGCTTAAGCTTCTACCACCTTCAAGTTGTTGATTTTGAACTTCTTTTTCTATTGACTGTTAATTTCCATATTACCTATGGATAAAACATTTCGGAACTTGGAAGTGGAGGCAAAGCAACATGCCATTGTTGCCATGTTCTTAGATTGGTTATACAACATCGTTACCTTGGTCACCGTCCTTTCACCATCACTTGCAAATGGTCTAGAGCCTATGAATGCAAAGAGGTTAGGTTTGGAAACTTTAGGCTTAGGGGAGATAGAGGTAAGAATTGGTGTCTTAGAGTGGAATATGGGTACACCATCTATCATACTTTCTTTAAAACATTTCTTGAAGCATGTCCATCTATAACCTTCAAATGTTCCAACATTTCATCACACTAAATTGATGTTTGGTTTGAACCCTACTCATTAAATTCCTTGTTTTCATTTCATTCAAGGTATCATATAAGTAATCTTTCCATGTCTTTTTGCAAACACATAATTTAAGTAAAACTTTTGGTAATCAACATAGATTAATCTCCACACAACATTAATGATCAATTGAATGATTTGTCATATGTTGCAAAATGCAATGTATACTTGATGTGACCATGGTGTTAAAATGGAAAGTTCCATTGTTTCCTTAAGACTTTCTTTTTCCTAATTGCCTTTTTCTTTTATAATATAACAATTTTAGATTGTTGTGTTTTATTCTAATTTTCATTCTCCATGACCTTTGTGATTGCCATCCCTTCAATCATGCACAAAAGCCATACACGTTCAAACTCCTACACCATAGTTGTCACAATGTCTAGGCATTTGTCAAGATGTGATGCATCCATTTGGATGTTACACTACCTAATTTCATGTTAGAATAGGTCAACATATGCAAATGTAGGGTCAACATAGGTCAATGCCCACATTGGGCTACCTAGGATAAGGTTTATTGAGACTAAAATTCATGTTGTTTGGTCGGCCTAAACATTGTGGCGACTAAAACAACATTCAATCACCATAGGCACCCAACGAACAAAATAGTTTTAGTCACCATAAGCATTGGCAATTATCATTAGCACCTAGTGACCAAAATAGTTTTGATCACCATAGGCACCCAATGATTGAAACTATTTTGGTCAATAGAACCAACCAACAATTGAACCTATTTCAATCATTGGAGATTTTAGTCACCACACAAGAGCCAATGCCTAAATTATAGTGATTGAAAATATAGTTTTTAAAAGTTTTGAGGGCAACAATTTGTTTTTTATATTGAAAAGTTATGAAAATTGAAGATTTTTTTTGTTTCAAATAAAAATTCAACCAAATTTCTTATATTTTGGCTAAATTTTACCAATAGGTTGTTTAAAAAAATGTGGAAGGCCTTCATTTGCATCAAAAGTATTGCTTCAAAAGAATATTTATTGATTTTATTCCATTATTTGATGTGTATGATTTTTTATTAGAGCATTTAGTATCTTGAGATGGACACATGGATCTTCCAACATGTCAAAATATGGGCAAGAAATAGTTTGTAGAAATGAAATGATGGGATGTATGTTATTGTTTTTTTCCTTAACATGTGCATAAAGATAATCACGATATCAATGCAAGTGAATCAACTTTTGTGAAATTCTAATTATGTTCAATAAAGTCCTAATATTATTCAAATTTCAAAAATAATCACACATGACATCATGATTCCTTGGCAAGATGTCATTTTATTAAATCAAAAAGTCCAAAACACATCACTTTTGATAATTCATTATGCACCAACTTATAAATAATTTATGATCACCTTCGGTAACATTCCTTAGGCCCAATTGTTTCAATTACCATTCAATCATGGCCAATCATTTAGGCCCGTTGCCAAAATCTATGCATGTAGGGGATTGAGGGCAATCAAAATTGGCTTAGGTCCATGCTTGATTCATTTCAAGTGGGTGGTTTAATATAAAACCCGTATTTTTTTCATTGTCAATACTTTCTTCTTTAACACATGAGGATTTTATTTGCTTCCAATAATCGATGCTACACATGTGGAAAAAAGTGGGACCCTTTTGAAAGGTGGTGAAGTTCATGATGCCATTTGTGAAAACAATGTGTGTTGGACTTCATTATTGAACCTATGGAGGACCCCAAGGTGAAAACATGGTCAAATGAACTAAGGGCACCAAGGTAAAAGTCATTTTCCAAGGACTACACATGACATGTGTCATTTTTGTTGGTTTATAATTTTAAAATTTATATTTGGGGTCACCCCCTTTAACATTGCATTTTAAATATAAATACATTTTGACTAAACATTGATTTTATTTCATGTATATTTTTCATTCATGCCCTCTATGACATAAACATGAACAACTTTTGTTCAAAAGCCCATTTTCAAAATCCATAATTTTCAAGGTTAAAAGCACTTTTGAGCCAAATGTGTTCAAATCGGTTACAAAAACAATTTTATTAGTTCAAGTCCTTTTGCCCTATTAATCATCATTGTTAAAATCCTCTTTGATTTTCAAAAGGTGCACATTTGGTAGAAAGAAAGGATGTATGAAAAAACAAGGACCATCCATTTTTGAAGTTTGAATACTTTGAACATGAAATTTATTTTTTTATTTGTGTCAAACTTTGAGCATGTAAACTTGCAATTAATGGAAAATATTCCAAATTTTTTTAATGATAATCCAAACTATTATGTTTCACTTGTGATCTTTCAAACATACAAAAATACAATTTTAAGGAGTGACCACTCACTTGGATGGCTCCTTTGACTATGTTTCTACCCCCCAACCCTTTTTATATTATAAATGAACCCTAATGACCCTAAGTGAATTTGGAAGATCCAATTTTATTAAATTTCACTTGATAGATTAACATTGTAACTGGATATTATTTATAGGGCAACACGACAGACAATGAAGACCATAGGACATCAATAAAGGGACATAAAGGTGAAGGGAAAACGATATGATGTAGAACTTGAAGCCTTTCAAAATCCAACCATGCTAGCAAATGTGGATGGCAAAACATGCCCTAGCCATGGACATGTACACATTATGCTCCAACTATGTGTGGTGGTGCCACATTGACAAGAAATGGCCATTGGTTTGGCATGGAAATCATTGCAAAATAATTCGCCCCAATTTATGAGTTGTTTAAATGCATAAATGAAAGAATGCATGTTGGAGGTGCACACAACAATGACATGGAACCTAATTTTTGTCAAAAACCAAATGCCAAGTTTGACTATGGCATGAATCGTGTATGCAAAGATGGTGCTTGAGCTTTAGGTCAATTGGAGGACCATTCTAGGCCATTGAGGGACCAATATGCTTATGTATCGAACATAAATGGTTCCACCACATTTCCACATTGTTCTTCAATTGATACCACTAAAGTTTATTGCATTCATTTCAATGGTGGTTGTGGAACCACAAGGCATTCAAGTTTTAATTCCCATCATCATCAATCAAATTGTTGAAAGCCCATGGGATCAAAGTCCCATTCATTCACATGGGCCAACATGTCTATCAATTTCAAGCATAGATGACACCATGGATGGAAACCCAAAGGTTTAAAAGGAAATGGAGGTCAACTTGGAAGTTGTGGTTCAAGTGGCATCATACGATCCATTTAATGTGAGAGGTGCCAAAATAAAGCGGATGGAAGGGGCAAGCACACATACACCACCTCTTTGTTTTAAGGAAGCAAACATAAAGCTTAAGCTTCCCAAGGAGGTTACTTCCATTTTATTACAAATAGTGTGCAATAAAATATAGGGTGCAATCTATTGAAAATAAATAAAATTTATGATTTATTTAAATGTAAGTAAATAGGGTGCTGATAATTCATTTTGAAAATATTTTAGAGAATATATAAAAATATATTTAAAATTTGTTAAAAATGTGCCATTAGTTCATAGCATATTAAAAGATATCCTTTTGCATTAGGTGCTTCCTAAAACATATTAGGAATGACCTCAACCATGAGGGGCTGAGATTGCATAACATGCCTTTGATTCATTGTTGGGGATAATGCAAGCCACACTATGTGAGGTGGAGTTGGAGCGTAATTAGTTGTGTGAAGAAGTACACAAGATGCAGATAAAGGGTCAAGGATCTAAAGTTGTTGGAAGTAGTAAAAACAAGGGCAATTGAAATGAAAAAAAAAAATTCAATTCCATGTTTCAAACAATATCATCAAACTTTGAATGACATGAAGGGACAATATTAAGAAAATGCTTAAATGTTCCCCAAGGCAACCCAACTATCTTCTAAAAAAATGCAATAACATGCATTTTGGGCACATTTTGGGTTACTCATATGCAAGTGGAGCTAGTGCACATTGAAGTACATTCACAAAATAAGGAGCTGAGGGTGCACCTCTAGTAAAGACTTCAATGACTATTTATTTTGAAAGATTCTAGGTATATAGTAGGAATATTCCATTTGTAATTGCAAAAAGTCATAAGAAAGTCATTTGAACTCAAAAATATGTTACATTATACTCTTATGTGAATATGTGTTTTAAGAGTCTTTCAAAAATTATGTCATTTTCAAGTCCTTTAAGAGTCATTTATAAGTTTTTTCAAGTAATAAAAACATTGTAAAACACTAGTTGTAATTATTAATCAATGCTTTTGAGAATTCAAATATCATTAGATTCATTTCAAATTATTGCACATGTTCCACCATATATTAAGAACATTATCATCAAAATGTATAAAAAAAAAGTGTAATATTAATATTATTTTTGACACGAAAACATGAAAAACAAAGAATTGGTTACAATTCATATGGCTCTATTATATTTGTGAATGTACCCTAGAATACTGTGATGACCACAAATTTCAATCACATGGTTTAACATCATGGCCTAGGATATTTGTTTTCAAATAGTTTACTGAAGATGTAGGATACTAGAAACATAAATTGGCCCAAACATAAACTGAAATTTTTGATGGGGAAGATTATTCATTATGGTGGTGTCTTTGTATGTGTAAAGTTTCATGAACAAATTCCCATTAAAACTAATATTTTTAGTCCTTTTCTTACATTGTAGTGTTTGTGACACACTATTGCAAATTAAAAATGTACTCCAATGGGTGCAAACAAGATATAATGAACCAATGGGATTATTGTAAAAAAGGATTACATATCTTTTTAGGGTTTTCAAAAATTATGTCATTTTCATGTCCTTTTTTACAATAATCCCATTGGTTCATTGTAAAAAAGGAATGCATGTCTTTTTCCCAAATTGTTTTTCCATATGAATGAATTTCAAAACATTTTTTTTGCAACTTGTTATAATAAATGTTTATAGTTGTCCAAGTACATGACATGTTTTTTTCTTTATCATTTTGTGTATAAATATGAATTTTTGAAAGTGTCTTGATTCCATGTAAATTTAGTGTTTCATTTTTTAAAATGATAATAATCTCAAATCATAACTAACTTTTTTTTTTTACATTTTTATGTTTTCTTATATAATAAACTACAACTTTTCTTTAACACATCATGTACATTTTACCCTATTTATGTGTGGCAAAGGACTTTTGAAGTTTTGAAATTTTGGAATAATTTTGGAAAGTTCTTTGAGTTTTTAAAGTTTTACAATTCCACATATCTTGGGGTATGAGTGCTTTCTTAATGTGGTTAATAGGTCTTTATCCTCTTAATTATTTTCTCATCAAATGTGTTTTATTATATGAATCCTTTTGATAGTCTTTTGCAAAATTGACTCCTATCATACGTGTTGTTGTTCACCTTTAGAGGCCTTAAATCAAAACTTAAACTTAAAATTTCATCAAATGAATTTTTGGTTTGAATTCCTTGACATTTGTATGAATGAAAAATAAACAACTTGCCATGATTACCATGGATTTAAATGGCAAAACATAGATATTTATCCAATTTTGATTTTTTTCTTTGGGGTCCACCGCCTTTTTTGGCTCGTTGGATTGTGACTACACCCTAATTAACAATTGAATTGTTCATATGTGCACCAATTTCAAAACATTCTGACAATTTAGGATGTTATCCACCTTTCATTGCACATTTCCATCAAAGAACCTCCTCCAAATATTTCTAAAGATGTACATAAAAATGTGTTACAATGAAAAATGTTAATTAAAATTACTTTTTGTTTACACTATACCATATGGAAATACCCACATGGTAATTGGGCACTTGTCCACACATGTACCATCGATAATGTTTAATGATGTTGATGGTGGCAGGAGGGGATCTCCATAATGTAAGGCTCCATTCCATTGTCATATATATGCACAATTTAGCCTTCAAGTAGCCATGTTGAAACATTGGGAATATAATCAATATAAAACACCTAATCGACCTCAAGCATGGGGTGCAAACATGCGATGGATTTGATAGGTGGGCATGAAGTGAACATTGGCAATGAAGTCCATCACTACAACAATTTCAGCCAACTTTTCCAACACAATTTGGAGAAAGTAGTAATAAAAAACATAGAGATTATTGGGTCTAAGGTGTGGAGGATTTGACATAGGTATCAAGCACATCAAATGTACATAACATCTCCAACCCACCCATTAGCAAAAATATGTACATTTATGTGAGCCATACCGACATGGCCACAACTGGTAGTCTCAATGGTTAAGAATTATGTTAGGAGTATTCGAGTGTGGTGAGGTTATTAGGGGGGTTTAACAACTTTGTGTTGGAATAGGGGTTGATGAATACGCACAGGGTGTGGGGGGGTTGTTTTGTTTTCTGAAATACAATATTGGTTGGGTTAGTTCTTTTCTTCAACAAAAAGTTGGTAAACCATAGTTTTAGAACCTTACAGGCGTAAGTAAGGGTGGGAAATCTCTAGAAGGTTGAGGGAGGAAAAACAAACACCAGAGTTCCTGGTGTGCAACAAAACCATTGGTCTTGTATTAGTATTTAGCAAGTAGCAAGGATGTTGGGAATTTATGAAGTAGGGGGAAGGGGTTAGTGAAAGGCCTAATAGAGATAGAGCAATCTTCAAACTGTAGGAACGTAGGATTGATTCGAATCAGCTTCATGATTAAATAGACAATGTGATAGTGTGCCGATGATAACAGGAGTTTCGTAAGGATTGAAACATTTATTTAGATTATGTGTAAGCTCAATAAGGAGCTGCAAGTACATGTTAAGTCCTGGGCTATGCCATAGTTCATAACTGTAGGAAGTTTAGAATGCGTCGAATGGTACGAACTAGGTAGTCCGCCTTGCTATTAGGAGGTAGTTGATGAATTGGACCGCTCAACCAACGATAGTGTCTAACACCGGGAACTGAAGACCAAACAAAGATAGAAGTGTCTTTGGTTTCGTAACAACCTTCGTAAACAGTTTCGGGTTCGTCATCGGAAGCAGGGTCGACTTGTAACAAGATCACCAAGGTGCGGGAGTTTGGCGAAATACGATAGTACCAGGCTCGAGGGGGTTCAACTTCAAGATGAGCGCGCACCTCTCGAGGTTCGAGTTCTTCATCACGAGGATGTTGCGTTAGGGTCAAATCTAAAGATGACTCCGAAGGCGGTTCTTCATTCGCTTATGTGGTTTGGGGCCCGTAAGATGTGACCATGCACGATGCCATACTTTCAAGGAATAGATGAAAGATCTTCAACAAAGTCAAATTGACAATGAAAGTGAAGGGGACTTGTGACATCAAGTTACGCAATCGTAATTTATAGGTCAAAGAAGGAAGGGAATGGGTAAATAATGGCCTAGGACCATAATAAAGTGAAACCTTAATGTCAAAGGATAAAAAATGAAGGTTTAAGTAAAGTTGTTTGGGGGGAAAGTGGGAATAGGTAGCAAAGAACCTTCTCCTTCTCCTTCCATTGGCCACCAAGCAAAGAACCTTTTCCTCTTCCTTCCATTGGCCACCAAGCAAAGAACCTTCTTCTTCTCCTTCCATTGGCCACTAAGCTTTGGGTCTACCTTCACCTTCCTTCTCCTTTTCTTTAAAAGGCGAACTTGGATGATTGGGGCTTCCTTTTTTTTCCCACGAGAAACAACTTCTAATTAAATTTTTGAGAAATATTAGTTCTTACAAGCTTCTTGAGGAGGAAAAGGATGATCAACCTTGGTAGTTGGGAAGAGGAAGGAGAGTAGAATGGAAATCTTGTGATAGTTTGGAAGGAATGGAGGTGGGTAGTGATAATATTGGGAGGTTGGAACCTTAGAAAAAGCTCACAAACCCTCTCAGGTTTCGTAGCATAACTTCTTATTTATTTAGCTGTAGATCTTGAAATTTGGTTGGAAGGTGCACCTAGTAGTTAGCTTTCTAAGTAGCTAAAGCAAGCTGGATTTGAACAACCTATGTGTTAGAAACAATTCTCTAAGTGACTGGTGGTCTGCAGTCAAGTTGGACCAACTGTCTTCGCAAAACCCTCTCGGGTTTCGTAGCATAACTTCTTAATTATTTAGCTGCAGATCTTGAGATTTGGTAGGAAAGTGCGCCTAGTAGTTAGTTTTCTAAGGAGCTAAAGCAAGCCAGATTTGAACAACCTATGTGTTAGAAACAATTCTCCAAGTGACTGGTGGTTTGCAGTCAAGTTTAAGAAGGTGTTGAGTCCATTAAAGTTTGTTTAAAGAGATGACAATTTAATATAAGGTTCTAGGATTTGGAGTGTGTGAATCTAAAAAATATATTTATCAATGTTAAGTTGTGAATGAGGCATAGGAGGCAAAGTACTTAACCTCAACTACGAACACAATCTAACATCTAGATATACACTTGCATTCATCCTTCACCGGTAGCATTTGTGCGTTCGAGCATAGTCACCTTGTAGAACTGGAAGTAGAGGGACAAAAGTTGCCTCACAATTTCCACTGTCATATTTATGAATAGCGCATAATGGGCAAACAAAATGTTTCCTTAATTGATGTAGTGGTTGTGATAACTTGTATGCAATAAATTTAAATACATTTTTTTTCATCAACTTAGAGTTGAAATGACATTCTGATTAGAAAAATGATCTTTGCACACAATGCACATAATACATCTTTACAACACACATATTTGTATATGCCATATTTTCAACATTTAACTTTCAGTTGAACCAAATTTTAAATCTTAATTACATTGACAAATGGAATAGATCAAATATTCGGTGAAATAATGTCCAAAATCAAATGGCAAAAAAATTATTTACACAAAACATACAATTCATACAAGACTTATAGACCTTCATGTGGATAGGAATATGACTAATTTTTTGCATATTATCTAGTGGTTAACCCCTTTAAATAAGGTGAGATTGCAATGCCTTGGTGATTTTAAGTGTGGAAACACAACCAATTACAAGATTGGTATTTTGGGGTTGTCATTCATGATAGTTGCTATCGTTTGCTACCTCTCCACCATCATCATTAATGTTCATGTCCTCATCATCACCATTGCATCGTTCTTTTGCTTTTGAAATGTATGTCTTACATAAGGTCATGATGGTATTCCACTAGGCACTTGTTTTGTCACAATTCATTTGGTGGGAGGTTGTCCATCAATATCCAAGATGTCATCCTTATGTGATTAATCATAATCATGTTCATCTACGAAAACCATTGTTGTTTTATCAATGGGCATCTTACTTCAAGCAACTCATTGTGTGGATGCATTTCAAATATGTGGATGAAGATGGTTGATGGAAGTAGCCACCACAACCCATATTGATGCCACTTGGGGCTAAAGATGTGTTTGACATCATAGGTAGTCATAGATTGGTGTGTGGTCAAAATCTAAATCATCTTGTGCTAATGAAGTTTCAATTTCACAAATGGGCATTTGTTGATGACTAGCTTGGGGTTCAATGATATAAGTGGTGGGGATAGCTTGGGGTTCAACGATACAAGTGGGGATGTGGGAGTACATGATTTGTGGAACCTATTGATTAAAAGTGTGTGACTTCATCATGGACCATTGGGACATGTATAGTTTTTTGGTGGATGCATGGGGGTTTCAACTTGTTGTTCAATGGATGTATTTAAAGTGGGGAATTCCACATGTGGTGAAACATTGTTGGGTGGCATGCTAATGTTTATATTCCCATTGTCAAATTGTAGTCATTCCCAAGTGCTAACATTAGACAACAACCTTGAGAATGAAAGGTCTTCTGATGCTTCATTAGCTAAAAATTAAAAAGGGTCATGTTGACTTCATCATCTTCATATAAGGGTGTAAGCAAGATAAAGTGAACAACTTGATTACCTTGTCAAAATTAGAACAAGTAGATTTAGAATAGGAACAAAACCCAGTATAGAATTGTGAAACATTGAATGTTTTCATTTCAATGACTAAATATGATATATGTTTACCCTAATGTGCATTAATTTTCATATTTCAAACTAGAAAAGTAGGCTTTAAGTAGGTTTTTCAAAATACAAGTAACTTTTGATGTTTACTTTTCACTATGGGCTTTTGGTTTCAAGTAGGTGTCAAGTAGGTTTTTACAAAAAGGAAATAGATTTTGTTTTTGATGACTTACTAAAACATATGTTGATATTCATTTCCTAACTTATTACATATGAATTTCATTAATTTTTCTAACCAAAAAGTGGGTTTGAACACATATTTTTTAGTTGGTTTCAAATGTATTTTTTATCTATTTTAAAAATTCATTTACTTTTAATTTTCTTAGAATTAGATTTTTATAAACTTAATAGAGCCAACTAATGCTACTTGACACATACTTTCACCTAATTTGATGCCAATTTATGATAGTTATATGAAAGATGCAGGGTTAAAGTAGAGACGTCTATTTTTTTGGTATATTTTATTTTGCTTTGACCCATAACATTAAAGGGTATTCCTCTAATGTGTTACCATCATTTTCATTTTGGTCAACCTCAAACATAAAGTCTTCAAACAACATATTTTTCTTGTATTAAGCATTGGGGTTAACATTGAGTCATTTTCCCACACTAATACAAATCATGATTTTTTGAGAGGTTCAAGTTGACTAGTGGACATGTACATTTTGACTAAAAGGTTAGGGGTTTAAACGAAACATGTAATTGTTGAATGATTAACTTGACTATAATGGTTTATTTGATTAAATATATCTAGTCAAATTGTACAATCTTAATCAAAATGGGCAATGGTCTTTAGTCAAATGGAACATTTAGTTAAGATGGCCAACAATCTTTAGTCAAATGCGATATGGTTTGTTACCTTATGTATCTACTTCCTACCTATTCACCCACCTATTTACCTTCCAATTTACCTACCTACATATATCTATTTATACCTTTTCACTTACCTACCTACCTACTTACCTACTTTTTTTTTCACTTTTGTACAACCTGCCTATTTACTTACCCACCTACCAGCTACTTATTGCCAACCTACGTATCCACCCATTTACCTATTTAAGTTTAGCCATTAAATGTAATCACTATGTTGAACCACTAAATTTAACCATTAGGTTTACTCAAATTTTAGTCAAATTTTAACCATTAAGTTTAACTTAAATTTAACCATTAAATGTAGTAATTATGTTTGGCCATTAAATTTAATGTAAGTTGATCCATTAAATTTGGCCACTAAATTTAGCCTAATTTTAATTGTTAAGTATAACCTAGGTATAACCATTATGTTTAACCATTAAATTTACCAACTAAGTTTAACCACTAACTATAACTTATATTTAGTCACTATGTTTAACCAAGCTTTAGTCATTATGTTTAAGCATTAAATTTAGCCATTATGTTTAGCCAAAGTTTAGTCATTATGTTTTTTCACAAGATTTAACCACTAAATTTACCCGTTAGATTTAACTTAAGTTTAGCCATTATGTTTTGCCACAAGATTTAACCATTAGATTTAATCAAAGTTTAGTCATTATGTTTAGCCATTATGTTTAACCTAATTTTAGTCACTGTGTTTAATTAAGGTTTAATCATTATGTTTAGCCACTATGTGTAACCAAGGTATAATCATTTTGCGTAGTCATTAAATTTAACTATTAAATTCACCTTAAATTTAGTCACTATGTTTAGCCATTAGATTTAGCCAATATGTTTAGGCATTAAATTTACCCACTAGGTTTAGCCAAATTTTAGTCATGAATTTTAACCATTAAGTTTATCAATTAGGTTTAACCAAGGTTTAGCCACTATGTTTAGACATTAAATTAAGCGATTAAATTTTAACCATTAGGTTTAACAACTTAATTTAGCCATTAGGTTTAGCCATTATGTTTAGTTATGTGAACTAAACATGTGAAATAAAATACTTGACAAAAATTAAAAACATTTGATGGTGTAGTTTAATGACAAGGATTTGGTTTATCATTGTGAAGGTTTGGAATTCAATTCCTTATACTTGCAACCTACGTGCATGTTTAGAAGGTTAGGGTAAATAGGTTAGATTGGGAAAGTTTGGTGAGATTAGGTTAGGTTAGATAGCCCACGTTAGGCTACATTAGCACCTACTTGCCTTTTTTCGACCTACTTAGACCTATTTAAGGTGAAAACACATTAAGGGTGAATCACTTTCGTTCAAAAAAAGTGATGTATAACAAATATTATAATACATAATAAGCTAAAATGTTGATGGCATCCTTTGGTTATCGTAAACACAAATAAAAAACTTCAAAATTTGCATAATAACATTTTTGAATTCAAAATTAATTTTGATCCAACAGTTAAATGAGGAGGATTGGATAAAACCTGTAGATAAAATACATAACTTATAGTCTTTCAATAACCATAAGGCTTCATGTTTATGCTTCATGAAACATTACTAAACAAAAGAAAATTGAAAAAATAATGCAATCTTCATCTATAAAATCTCCTCCTTTGTGATATGGTAATGGTTTTTTCCTAAAAATATGATATTATTACGCATTCATTATTAAACAAATGCAAAAAAAACACATTTTTTGAATGGAATTTCATCCAAAAACTTTAAATTTTTAAATTGTCTTGGATTTAATTGATGTATGTCAATATCGTACACCATAAAAAAATTCAACCAAGAATTCCATCCATAACCTTAGTTTTGAAATATATATTCAAAATTTCAATCTTTGTGACAAGTATTATTTTGTCATGAATATATTCCATACATTCAAAATCTTCAATTTTTATTGAATTTTTCAAAATAATTGAGTAGATGAAATCTAAAGTTAATCAAATATAATTAAAACAAGCAAAAATAATTCTAGATATGATGTCCATACATTACCAAAATATTTTATTTTAATAAGATTATATGTGTGACTACAATGTTCGGGGGGCTTAGTGTGCTTTCACCTTTTACTACCTATTTACCTACTTACCTACCTATTTATTAATTAAAAATAATAATCTAAAGAACGATTTTATTAATTTAGGTATAAATTTGACTAGTCAAATAATTAATCATTTTATCAATCAAAATGATAAGGTCCAAATTGACTACCCAGTCACGTTAGTAGGTATAAATCGACTTGTTTAAATTCAAAAGGTGATCTTTTTCATGCTTGTCATTTTGGGTATTTTTTTAATAAAAAACCCAATGAAAAATACCATGAATTGTAATAGTGACAAAAACTTGTTGTTAGTGCAAATATACACAAAATCTTTCACTTGCTCTAACGTGAATTGGTTTCACATTTTGGTTTGGAAAAATGAATATGAATTCCAATTCCATTTGCACTATGATGTAGAATACACGTGTGCCAAAATGTGATGGGCAATGGGTGTAAATGTGCATGCAATAATTCCAATCAAATCCCACCATTCATGTGGGAGCAAGTTGAGGTTTTCAATTGGGGGGTGTCAAAAAAGGGCTTTCAATTTTCAACAAAGTCCTATAAAGCTTGGGCATAGGTCATCAGGCTATTAATGTTTTTTTGTAACACATGGTTGAGTGCTTCCTTGGCATTTACATCATCATGGAGTTGAGCTTCAATTAATAAGTATAGATTGAAAAAGGCTTCTACATGATGTAGGTTGATCGTCGACATTTTCCATTGATGGTAAAATTGTTATTTGATTGCATTTGTAAGGTTAAATGGTGATGAAAACAATTGATCTATAATGATAAGACATGTTCTAATGTTTTCATGACAAGCCATGCTTCTCCATGTAAGGATGTTTGTTATCAAATGCCTTCAATGTCACTAAAATTGGTTTCACTATGTGCACAAAATTAGCACAAGTATCCAAAAATTTGTCCTCCCTTATGTTGGTTCAAACATATCTTGCTTTAGTGAGGAACTTGTGTCCATGGGTGTTACACAATGTGTTGACAAAAGTCATCCATCCAAGGTTGAAGTTTGTTCAACAATAGGTTTCATCTTCAACAATCGTTCAATCATTAAAAAATTAGTTACAAAACATGTCTTAATAGGGTTTTGAAGCATTAAGTTGGTTTTGTCACAACAAAAAATTGCGAGTGATACATCACAACACCAAAACATGTCTTTCATGACTTGGACATTTACACCTAATGTCCTAATCAAGACATGTAGTCATATGTCCTTAGTCATATACTTTTACTCAAATTTGTGACTACATTGCAATTGTATTATGACTACATGATTAGATTAAGACTATTTTATGACTACATTGTGACTACATGACTAGACTACATACATTAATAACCTATCTATGTTAGTAGTTTAACTAAGTGTTAGCTACCTACTAGCTATTTTCTAGCTACCTATAAAGTAGCTAATACCTATGGGCTAATACTACCTATTATTTACCTACCTATTATGTAGTACATACGTACTTAGCTACCTACTAGATATAGGTAAAACATACCTACCTAATTACCTATTATGTACTTACTCCTAGGTTGTGAGGCAACTTTTGTCCCTCTACTTTTGGTTTTACAAGGTGACTATGCTTGAAAGCACAAATGCTACTGGTGAAGGAAAAATGCGAGTGTATTTTTAGATGTTAGATTGTGTTCATAGTTAAAACTAAGTACCTTGCCTCCTATGCATCATTCACGACTTAGCACTAATAGATATATTTTCTAGATTCAAACATTCCAAATCCTAGAACCCTATGTTAAATTGCCATCCCTTTAAACAAACTTTTATGGATTCAACACCATCTTCAACTTGGCTGCAACCAACAATCACTTGAAATATTGTTCCTAACACATAGGTTATTCAAATCCGGCTTGCCTTAGCTCATTAGAAAGCTAATTACTAGGCACACCTTCCTACCAAATCTCAGGATCTACAACTAAACCAGTGAGAAGTTACACTACCAAACCCAAAAGGGTTTTACGAAGGCAGTCGGTCAACTTGACTACAGACCACTATTACTTGGAATATTGTTTCTAACACATAGGTTGTTCAAATCTAGCTTCCCTTAGCTCTTTAGAAAGCTAACTACTAGGCGCACCTTCGTACCAAATCTTAAGATCTGCAGTTAAACCAGTGAGAAGTTACGCTATGAAACCCGGGAGGGTTTGTGAGATTTTTCTAAGGTTCCAACCTCCCAATACTATCACCACTCACCTCCATTCCTTCAAAACTATTACAAGATTTCCATTCTACTATCCTTCCTCTTCCCAATTCCAAGGTTGATCATACTTTTCCTCCTCAAGAAGCTTGTAGGAACAAGTATTTTCAAGATTGAATTGAAAATTATGTCCGGGGAAAGAAAGACCCCCAATCATCTGAGTTCGCCTTTTAAAGAGAAGAAGAAGGAAGGTGAAGGTAGATCCAAAGCTTAGTGGCCAAAGGAAGGAGACGGAGACGGAGAAGGTTTTTTGTTTGGTGGCCAATGGAAGGAAAAGGAGAAGGTTTTTTGCTTGGTGGCCAATGGAAGGAGAAGGAGAAGGTTTTTTGCTTGGTGGCCAATGGAAAGAGACGGAGAAGGTTTTTTGCTTGGTGGCCAATGGAAGGAAAAGGAGAAGGTTTTTTGCGTGGTGGCCAATGGAAGGAAAAGGAGAAGGTTTTTTGCTTGGTGGCCAATGGATGGAAAAGGATAAGGTTTTTTGCTTGGTGGCCAATGGAAGGAAAAGGAGAAGGTTCTTTGCTTGGTGGCCAATGGAAGGAGACAAAGAAGGTTTTTTGCTACCTCTTCCCACTTTTCCCCCAAGCAATTTCATTTATACCTTCATTTTTTTAATCTTTTGACATTAAGGTTTTACTTTACCATGGTCCTAGGCCATTATTTATGCATTCCTTTCCTTTTCCTTGGCCTATAAATTACGATCGCATATCTTGATGTCACAAGTCCCCCCCACTTTCATTGTCGATTTGATTTTGTTGAAAATCTTTTTTCTTTTCCTTGAAATTATGGCGTCACACATTGTGACATCTTACGGGCCCCAAGCCGCACAAGCGAATGAAGAAGCGCCTTCAAAGTCATCTTTAGATTTGACCCTAATGCAGCATCCTCGTGACAAAAAGCCCAAACCTCAAGAGGTGCACACTCGTTTTGAAGTTGAACCCCTTTGAGCCTAGTACTATCGTATTTCACGTACTCTCGCACCCTAGTGATCTTGTTACAAGTCGACCCTACTTCCGATGACGAATCTGAAACTATTTGTGAAGGTTGTTACGAAACTAAAAGACATTTCTATCTTTTTTTAGTCTTCAGTTCCCAGCGTTGGACACTATCGTTGGTTGCGCAGTCCAATTCGTCGATTGCCTCTTAATAACAAGGTGGACTACCTAGTTCGTACCATTCGACACGTTCTAGATTTCCTGCAGTTCTGAACTATCACTATGGCATAATCCATGACTTAACATGTACTTGTAGCTCCTTGTTGACCTTATTCATGATCTAAATAAATGTTTCAGTCTATATGAAACTCCTATTACCATTGGCACACTATCATATTATATATTTAATCATTAAATTGATTCGAATTAATCCTATGTTCCTATAGCTTGAAGATTGTTCTATCTCTATTGGGCCTTTCACTAACACCCTCCCACCTGCTTCATACATCCCAAACATCCTTGCTATTAAATACTATAACAAGACTATTGTTTTGTTGCACACCATGAAATTTGGTGTCTATTTCTACCCCAACCCTCAATAGGTTTCTCATTCCTAATTACACCATTGAGGTCCTAAAACCATGGTTTACTAGCATTTTTGAAAAAATTAGAATTGAAGCTTACAATTAGATTCTTTTAAATATTTTTTCTTAGGTTTAAAAATAGGCATTCTAGAGAATTCCTGGAAAACATTTCTCAAGATGCTTGAAAAATATTCATTAGTTTGAGAATCTTTATTCTGCATGGTATATTTTGGGCATATTATATAGGTTGAAAACTTTTCAGTTTTGCTCAAAAACTTGGGAATTCAACAAATCCTAAGCTCAGAAATATTCATGAGATTTTTTTCTAAGATGCTTGGAAATTTTTTGGGGAATTTTGGAAATTTTTGGCATTTTTGGCATTTTGGGAATTCTTATTATGCTCAATAATTGCAGGCACATTATAAATGTTGAAAATAGTTTTGATTTTTGCCCAAAGATTTTGGGCATTCTGAAAATAATGTCACGCGGATTATGAAGGTGAATTTTTTTTGTTGGTCACTGCCCACCATCCCGGGTGCTCTCTCACATGAAAGTAAGCATGTAGGGTAGGACAACATTAGGACAAATGTTTTGCACGCTTAAGACAATGGCCTCAAGTCAAATTGTAATAGCCCCAAGAAATTGGACCAAGAATTTCTGTGTATTTGATGCAAATACACATTTAACATAATAATAATACATGTATATTGGCTTAATGTTAGACCTCATGCCAAGAGAGTTTATCCCAAGACAAAATTTATTTTGCATATGCATAATAGCTTAAGGTTGGAATATGGCCCTTTTGATGTTCCAGAGCCTGGCAAGCTCGTCCGGCGCCCTTGTTGGGCCTTACAGTGTAGCCCTGCGGAGAACGGTGTGGTTCTGTTGCAGGGTTTAACTTTTTGACTGTACGAGTTATTTAAATTTTTAAAAAATCGTATAAATCTATGCCAATGGTTAGTGGGATGTTCTATACTTGGGAAGTTAAGATTCCGAATCCGCTTGAACCACAGCAAATAAAATTTCAAAAATTCGAGCAGAAATAAAATATGAAGAACATTGCTGAATAAAAGAACATGTAGAACCCTGCTGTTCTGCATGGCCCAAAAACATGTGCCGTACAGAGCTCGATGGGGGGGTTATTTAGCCAGCCCACGGGCTCAATGGTGGCTTATTTAGCGCTCCCGTGGGCGCTGTGGTTTGTGAGATCTCAATTTGACAATTTACAAAACAAATGAATAAATTTCCTTAATAGATAGATATTTATCCAAATTGGGCAATATTCAAAATATGAAACTAGAAAATCTGAAGCACCCTTGAAGCAATGTGGCACTTTTTGGCCCATTGCTTTTATTACAAAAACAGGGAATTTGTGACAGAATATTTCTTTTTCAAAATAGTTTTTCAGAAAATGGAATTCCTTTTCCTTTGCAACCAGCATCAACATTCACAAAATAAGATAGTTCAACAATATGAAGAAAAACAAGAAGGAACTTATGCCAAAACTAGAAGAGTTCAGCACAACAAGGAGTTCAAGGGTGATGGGGAAGAAAAAAAAAAAGGAATTCCACCTTGGTTTCAGGTTTTAGCACATGAGCAAGAAACTTGGCATGAACTAAGTTCATGTCAAATTGAATAGGTATTTTGCATGCAGGGCTCATTGGGCCCACTTGTTTTTTTTTCATGTTGTAATCTTGATTCCATCTCATGAATTGCGTGAACATAGGCTTCCAACATTTTGTTTGCTTAATTTTACGAATAATTTTATCAATTTCAAAAACTTTTGGTACTTTTCTTGCCCACTACTGATACTAACTTATTTGGTTGCTTGCCTAGAATTAAATACTTATTGACTATGTAATTACTTGAAACAGCCTACTTACTTAAACCTTCTACCCATTGACATGGCACTACATATATGGACTCATTTACCTACCTACCAATGTAAAAAGATTAGATGTCATTGTTGTCACATGGGAAAATCGCAAAACGCTTGGCATTGTCACTTAATCTAATTTTTTTCATTCTAATGATAATGTAAGGTGGACCCAAACATAAGTATTGCACAAAATTATATATAACATCTACATTTCAAGTACATTATAAAATGATCAACCATTACCTAAAGAAGGCTTAAACAAAAGGTGAGTAGCAAAATTGAATACTTTCATGTTGCATGAAACTCTAATTATAGATAACAAAATGTTTTAAATGCTTGTATATTTTAATGTAATACTGAAAAGGGTAAAAGCACATTATGGCCCCTAAAAATTGTAGTCACAAATATTGCATTTCTAGATTTAGTTTTTTTATGTAAATATAGACATCACATTTTGGATTATTTTTGTTTGTTTGAAGTATATTGGATTAGGTTTAGACTTAAAACAATCATTTAAAAAAAAAACTTGAACAAACATTGGTGAACTTCAACATATGAAGTATATTTGTGAAGAAATAATATTCATCATGGAGTATGAAAATTACATACCTATTTCAAAACTAGGGTTGTGGGTGGAATTTTTTGGTGGAATTTTTTGTGGTCACTATTATTGATATACATTAGTTGAATTTAAAGTCATTTGGAAGTTTTAAATTTTGGTTGAAAATTCATTAAAAATATGTGTTTTTTTCAGCAATAAAAGCAAAATATTTTATGTATTTGAAGAAAAAACCAATATCAAATGAAAGATAAAAAGATTTTATAGTTGAGCATTGCATTTTTTTCAAATTTCTTTTGTTTAGTAATGTCTTATGAACCACAAACATGAAGCCCTATGGCCAACAAAAAATTGCACATTATATATATATGTTATGTACATTGATTTTATTCAACCCTCTTTGTCTAACCATTGGATCGAAATTAATTTTGATTTAAAGTGAAATTTGAGTTTCAAAATGTTATTGTGCACATTCTAGGGCTTTTTGCTTATGTATAAGATTGTCAAATGATGCCATCAAAATTTTAACTTATTGTGTATTAGGATACTAGTTATACATCACCTTCTTTGATGAAAATTGGCTCACCCATAGTGTGCTTTCACACAAAACTTAACTTAGAAATCAAAAAATGCATAAAACTAACATTAACATCATTGTTAAGTCATTTTTTGGAATTTTATTATTATTTTGGTTTTTCTTTGTCATGAATGTAAATATTGTAGGATTGGTTTTATTCAACAATGCATATTTTATGACCCAAATGTGGGTATTGCAAGTTCAACCCAAAAACTAATGCAATTTTTGTCACTAACATGCAAGTATTATAGATTTGACCACATTACATAATGCAATTTTCCAAACCAAAAATGCAAAAAAAGGTTGAACAAGCTTCAAACATAAGTTATAAAAAAGTAAAAAATAATGCAACAATGTTGAACTACAAGCTTTGATCACAAGGTTCTTTAAGAAAAACCTAAAATACAATGTTACGCTACAAGTTTCGAACATGCATAAACAAATTTCTTTGAAAAAAATTATTAAAAAAAAATGTAATCGCCCTGTGAAAAAATATTTGTAATTGTAAGCTCCTCAATTACGACACTTCATTGCAACCTCTTCACCTACATTATAAGTTCTAAGAGCATGATGAAAAAAACTCATTCCTTTCAAGCTACCACATAAAACCTTGTTCTTCACAAGCTACCAAACAAAACTCAACTCATGTTCAAGCTACTTTTACAAAACGTTACAAGCTATAAAATTAAACCTTGGAATCTGCTCAAATTTTTATTGTGATACAAACTACCCCAAAAAAATATTGCAAGCTTTTTAAAAAGAACTCAAACACACAAAAAAAACCATTCAAGATGATCAAAATGAAGATGACAATAACCTTGCATTGTTGAAATCTCCCAAAGCCTACACGAGGAGGAAAAAAAAAGGAACCCAATGGCAATGGCAAAAAAGCTTTGCAAAGGGCAAGGGGGAACAAGAAGGAAGGAGGTTCAAAACTAGAGGTGGGTGAGAGGGGGGGGGGGGGGGGGGGGGGGGGGGGTAAGGTGTAGATGGGGCTAGGTTAGTAACACCAAAGGAAGGGTTGATGGGTTGGTTTCCCAAATGAAACCCAAAACGGTCTTTTTCCAACTAGTGCATTAATTGGTGTCCCATGGGCCCTAAATATGAGACCAAAACCAATACCTACAATGCAATAGCTTGTGGTTTGTTCCATTTGGGAATGAGTAAAACTTGCTAAGGGTAAGCCATTATTTTGCTTGGTGGTTGTATTAAGGACTATTCAAAAGCATAATTTGGTTTTCCTCACCATTGATTCACATCTCAAACATGTTTTCCACAACTAATTCAAGGCCACACCCATTGTAGGGCACATTAAGTGTTTTGATAACTTATCGTAAGCTCTCATATTCATTTCATGTGGGAGATTTGTTGTTATAACCAAAGTTTTTTTTTTTTGGTGACACCCATTAGAGCTTGTTGTATGAAGATTGAAAGTATAGGAAAATTTGACTACAATTTAGCATAACTTCAAATACTTCATGTCCCATTTTAGTTTATCTCTTCTATTCCTTCATTTATGTCTATTTCAACTTATGTCCTACAAGTTTAGTCAAAATGTTTACCTAGACTATCCTATGTATTGGTGGTAAGTAAATCCACAAGCCAAGGCATTACCAAAACAAGGGTTTGAAAGGTTGGAGTAAAAGGTGTGTTAACCTATAGTTTTGTAATGCATTGGTTCATGGGCTTTCTTGAAATTGCCAACCCTATATGGAAATTGGGCATGCTTTATGAAAAGTGTAATGCCCACATAGGAAATGGAATGACCATTGTCACATAAAGGTAATCTATGCTTAGTAAAGTGCCTTTTTAGTGACATTAACAAAAAATTGTCAAGTTTTTACGAATTAAAAGAGTTAAAGTCTTGTGTGAGGTGAATTATTTGAGTGAATGATAGTAAATTTGTGGTTGAAAGAAACTTTTGCTATAATTTTAGACAATACAACAATTAGTGAGAAGGGAATCTCCAAACAAAACAATTAAAATCCACTTACAGTTGAAATTGGATAATTTAGATGTTATAAAAGGTATCAAACATGCAACATATTATGATAGCACCCATTCCACCTAGAGAACACATCAAGCAACATTATATTAAGTAGTAATGAGTTTGATTAAAAGTTATTCCAAAATGTAATTGGTTGTTTTCATCATGGATTCCCTAAGTGCAAACATCCTACATTGTTGATGTTTTCAAAAAGTCAACAACGTATACTAAAACAAAAGTAGCATGTGACTACTTATCCCACCTAGGAAAATTTCTCAAATAATGTCAAAATAGATAGTGCAACAAGTTATGTATTGGATAACAAGCTACTACTTCAGGTGGATTCTAAGTCCTAACAAGGCCTTGGGTGAGCCCAAACTCAAAGGTGTGCTTTGGCTTGGAATCTACTCTTGGTAACTGGTTATCTTCCATTGAAGGTGAAGAAATTGTTACTAGGGAACTCATGGGAATGTTATAAAATTAACAACGTTGATTTGGCCTCCAAATCATGCCACAAGATAGCTTGAATAAGCCTCCCTTGATTTGAATGTGGAGGAGATATGGATAATATGTAAATGAAGGAAATTTTGACACATTTTGGCCTAGTTTCCAAAACCACCTTTCATTGGATCAAGTGTAGGAAGTTTGAACTTTCCATGCATTAGAAGAATCTACTAAAACAAAAGTGAATTAGTCAAATGAAAATAATTGGAGCTTTCAACACACAAAATATTATAAGATAACAACATCATCAATTGCACTTGCAAACAACACAAGTATCTCACAAAATCACAATGAGTTTTTCTTTCAAAATATCATTCCTCTCTACCTAGCTCTCTCTTCTCATCTACCTACATCCCCTCTTCTCTCCTCATGCCTACCAGTTGACCCTTTCCCCTTCCTTTTTCTTTTTTCTTTATGAACCAACTCCTGTACAACTATCATCTTGAACTCTGGAGAGAGAGAAAGAAGAAGGAAATACAATATTTCATATGTTATTGTGTGTTCTGTTCATTCATTTGTTTAAATTATTTTATATGATTTTACAAGGTGTGTAAAATTGTATAAATGCGTCTCTCTGAAAATTGAAACTTACAATTATCCTGTTTTATATGGGATGGAATAATCTTACATGATTTTACAATTAAGCATAAATAAATGAAAATTATACACTGTACCCGATATGTACAACAAAAACCACTACACACACTCTTTTGTTCAATCTATGATGTTAAAAATAAAGCTTTATCTTTCATCTCATATTATGTTTGAATTCTCTCTGTCTTAAAGCTGTATGTGACACATTGTTGAAACTGAGTTGACAAACTGGTGCAATGAGTTCTTAAAAAACAGCTCCAGCTCATATTAATGAAACCCATATTGTTGAAACTTGATATTTTGAAAAATCAATGTTGATACCATTGGTCATTGCATATGCCAGCTAGTACAACTATCAATATATCATTATTGATACCATTGCACCACCAACTCCTAGTGAATGCATTAGGTATAACAGATTGCCACTTACGTTTTGAAAATTCTCTGGTTGGAAGGGTCATTTGGGTGAAGGGTCGAAGTCTGTTGCTGACACAGATCAGTTCAACTCTTGAAATGTGCTATGTGCCACGTTATGAACAAAAGTTGATGGTCTAGCCAGAGATTTTTTTTTTCATTTTTTGAGGTAAGTGGGTCTCAAGTAATCTGGCTACAGGTCGGAGAAGTAAGGAGCAAAAGCACCCACCAGTGCATCCTTCACGGTGCACCGGTGGGGGCTGGTTCACTGCGGCCCATGGAGGTAATGTCACCAATAAAAAACAGAGGTGCCATCCTTTTTGGCTTGGCCTCTGTATACCATTTCAGCAGTTACAAGCTTTGAAATGAGGTGATCATGGATCAAGGCAAAGTTACCACAAATAGAAAGCAAAGCTACTATTCTTTAAGGCTGGACCCCCTCTTATGGAATTTCTGAGCTATCACAAGGCACAAGCATTGAAGTGAGGCCATGTTAGCTCACAAAATTAAAGCTGGGTTTGGTTTCTAGCGCAACCGACATTGCTTTATGGTATCTAGGGCCCCAATAAACATTGGCCAATGTGCATGGAAACTCATTTCAATAAAGTGTATTAGGTCAAAATATGGCGATTATAAAACTGTTTCCTTAAAAACCTGGAGAATTTTTGGAAATAAATAATAAATATTGTGACAGAGGATTTTGTTGCTCTGTAGCATAGGTGAAATATTCGCACAAATTTGTTTATCTGGGTCTAACTCTTGGGTCAAAAAAGTGCTCATAATAACAATATATGCCCATGTTCAGCAACTCTACACCTTACACTTGAAAAAGCATGACTACGACACCAAAATAATGATAATGGTGTAAGTGATGACCAATATGAAAGGACACGGGTCTCTTTATAAGGTAGCCCTACACAACGAGACTCAACCCTTTTTTCTCTGGCTAAATGCAGCGATTTGGCTAAGAGAAATTTCCAAAGGGCTAAAAATGGTACTGTTTTTCTTTTCTAGCTGCCACATTTCTACAGTAATTTCTGAAGTACCTTACAATTTATAATGTTTATATCCTATTTATAGTGAAATTTGGCTAAACTGTATTATTGATTATTGCCAGTTCAGCTACATCACAAATATGAAAAAAGAAAACCCTGAAGAGCGTGTACAAAATCCTTATAGTGAGTTTGCTTGCTTTTGCTTTTTTCTGTTTTCTTCCAATATCCACCAGCCTGCCAATGCTATCCCAGTTCTCTCAAAGTAAGTCACTAGAACCAACCATCAAGATTTGATGCCAGTATCCGAATCATGTGGCCCAATGTTTTCAATTCCCAAAGAGGAAAAAGGGTTGAATATGCTGGGACCAGTTTTATTTGTCGAGCCATGTTGGCTATTAGAAAATTTATTAGCATCTCCAGCAGTGTGAATCTGCACAGTAAAATTGGATGAAGAAAATCCAACCTATGCGGGTATGGCTCAGGAAAATGGTTTTGGCTCGGCAGAATTGCAAACTTTGCCGTGGCTGGTAAAAGGGGCAGCAGCACTGTGCACCTCCATAAAAGAGTGTAATAAATATGATCTAATTTGCTGCTCAGTGCTTTTGATTGCCCATCATAATGATTGGTCCAAGTGATTTGCTATTAATAGGCCCCCACTCATTTGCTGTCCCAGTTTCACTTTTAGGGGTGGGGTTGCTAAAGAGTACAGAACTAAACTTGAATGTGAAAAATATTTTCGCAGGGTCACATACTGAGCATCACTGGAGATGCTCTTACCCAGGGCCCAAACTCATGAACATGTTCATAAAGTGTTATTGTACCCCATAGCTTGGCCAAAACTTATGAACATGTTTATAAAGCGTTATCGTTGCCCGTTCCCCAAAGTTGGCTCTGAGGTGCTTTCCCAACATTTTGTACTTGAGTGCTTTCCACATTCTCTGAACTTCAGAAAGAGAAGAACATTGCCAGCAGATACTAATGTACACACAAAGATGCCCTTTACGTATAGGGTCCACTATAGGGTCCATAGTAGCATGTACTGATATTTGCCAGATCTGCCCAAACATGTACTGATATTGCTGGACTTGGTCAATTACTCACTTATTTCAAAGCCATTTTGAGCATTTTCGCACCTATATCACATAGGTGTGGAAATGATTTCAACTCGTGCAAAAACATGTAAGATATTATGGGTATCAAAAGATTCTGAAAAAGGAAGTGATTGTTTCAAGTTGATCGACCAAAATTATTTATCCATGTGTGACATTATATGCTCTGTTGTCCTCTATAGTTTCATATTTATTATTTAATGATGGGAAGAAACAAACATTTAACACTAAATTTGAATGTTGTAATTATGAATATTTCCCTTAATGCAATGAACTGTTGCAAAATTGAAACTAGAGTTTATATTTTGGAGGAATTGGACTTTAAAATCAGATTCCTAGTTTCATTTATGGCTGGAACTGATTTTTTTTAAAGAATTGAATAAAAGGTCTAGAATTAGGGGCCAACCATTTTTAATGGGCAATCAACCTCCAATCCCAGTCCAGATTACCTTGAACTGGGTTTGGTTCTTGAACTTGGAAAATCAAAACTACATTCAGAACTGGAACTTTTATTAAAAAAACAACTGGACCCCAAACCTGGTTTCCGGGTTCCACTTATGAGTGGAACCAGAATCGTTCTAATAATTTTACAGAACTGGAACTGGAGTTTCTTCATAAACGTAAAGAACCACCCAACACTCAAAAAGACCTTGTGAACTTCATTTAACTTGCACCAAGAGAATAGATGCATATTAGCAATTAACAAAAAAAGTGTAGGGCAATGTGCGGGCAGCAGGTAATACTCTCCAACAAAGCCCGAGGCCCAGGATGGGAGGCCTTGTTGTGTGTTACAGGGGGCATTTCCCAAAAGTGAATGCTGAGAGGTTTTTCAGTTATGAATAGTTTAAGAGAGAGCATTAAGCTTGTGGAAAACTAATACTTGGTGCTTCTCGTCCATGGACAACATTTTGAAACTTAGTGGCAGCTATTGCTCCAATGATTTTGGGGGTGGGGGAAATTTGATGTTCATATTTCATTGATATTCATTTCAGTTTGAATAATGTGCTTCATTTATGTACAAAAGTAATAACATGATAACATGTCAGTAGAATGACCAACTTATTCAGAAAATTCATTTAAATTGTAATCGTTCATGAAATTGGATTTTCAAGTTTTTTTTTCTCATAACCAATGTTAATGGTATTTTCTATGAATTATCATCAAAGTTCTTTGCAATTCTTCTATTTCCAAAACAGGTTCAATTAATCACCAACAAGTACATTCAATAAAAAAATCTTTAAACCCTATGTAGGTGAAAATCTTTTATGTGTGTGCCACACATGACAAAAAGGGCTTAGTCCTTATTGTAGTAATTTTTTATTTTATATTTTGCTCCCTATAAAAAATAATAAGTCAAAAGTTGTCAAATATTTTAAAAGGACTATATTTTTAACCATCACAATTTTAAATTCTATCATAATCATCCATAAATGTGTTTTTACATCGTAAAAAAGGATTAGGTAAAGAAGATAGAAAAGGGTGACACTATCACAAGACTTTGGTACACCTTAAAGAATTTGGACCCATGTATGAATAAAAATATATATAAATAATGTATACAAGTTGCAAAACTAAAAAAAATAGAATTGAAAGTGGAAAGTTTTTATTTTCCGTTACAAATTTAAAATGACAAAATAGAAGTTTCTATTTTCCAAAGTCTCTAGTCCCTCTTTTTTTTCTCCTTGTCCTACTTATACACATGTTAATTAAAAAATAAACAATTTGATTAGACTATTTAAATAGTAACTAACTAATATATACATTAATAGTCCTAAAATTTCAAAAGTTAACAAGATGTTAACATTTACTTGTTTTGCAAACTACCTATTATGTCAACTACTTGTAAATTAACTACATGCTGACCTATCACTATCAAATTCTATCACATGTTACGTATAATATTTGGGTAACATTATCCCTCCTTCAAACTATATTTCATCCTTGAAATAATAGTTTTAAGTTTAATGAACAATCTTTGGTATTTCAATAAGTTAATTTGTAGTTTTTTCAAATGGTTTAACACTAGTTCATTTCATAAGTTCAACACAACCTATGAATTGGGTACCAATTTCTATTGCAAACTCCATTGAACAAATGTCTCCACAAAGGTCATTGCAAAAGTAGCACATAACCCTAATGCATGAAGTGTGCTGAAAATCAAAGTGATTTCTAGACCTACACTTATATAAGGTGGGGTCAAGGGTATGGTAATAAATAAAAAATTTAATGGTTCTACCCTAATATTGATCATAAATTAATGATGGAGTATTAACAAGTTCAACAATAACACCAACATGTACAACAATGGTCACAACATGTAAAGGTATAATCTTTAAACATGTTGTTAAACCTCTAACTAGATTAACGATCATTTTTTATTAGATCCAACGGTGGATGATGTTGCACCTATTGTCTTCATGTTGGTCCTACTTTCCACATACAAAAGTAAATGGATCATATTTAGAATCTGTCCAAAAGTGCTTCAATTGGCTTGTTGTTCCAACCAATAGACATGTTCATCAACTCAAACTAATACCATGTTTTCTTGGACTTGATCTTTTGTGAATTCTTGCATTGTTTGCCACCACTTTTTCCATTTGGGATTTTTGTTCCCCAAAGCTTGGTTTTGGACCTTAAGCAAGGTGTTATCCAATAACAATTCTTCAAATTGTTTCAATTTGTTATGCATTTTAACAAGTGAAACTTGGGTTAGTTTGTTCAATTATACCTTTGCTTATTCCAATTGCCCCATCTAATCTTGGATTCGAGCACGCAAAACTTGGGTTTGTTTTTCCAGCTTTATATTAGCTAAAACAAGTTGTTCCTTCTATTTTTGATAAGTTTGCTCCAAACCAATTATGGTTTTTTCTTGTTGCATATTGGATTGTTCCATCTTGTTGTAGTTTTTGGTCATTTACTCATGCTCATTTTGTAATGTTAGAGGTAAATGTGATGTTGTTATAGACTATGCTAGTTATCTCTCTTTCAAAAATTGTTCTATGGTTAAAAGTTCAAGTGAAATTCCACATTTTTTAATAACTTATTGAAATTGACCTATTGCTAGTACAAGTTCATCATGGGTTGTTATACTTGGTGTAGGCATTTTATATAAAAGAAATCATTTCCTCAATAGAACATTTAGAACATGTCCTAAATAAAAAGTTGTAACCTTGTTATTTCTAGGTGCTAGGCTAACGATTTGTCCATTGGTTAAGTTCTATTAGCATGTACATTAAAATAATAGAATACTAATTAAGTTTTTGGGTCAAATGTTATGGTTACATGGTTGTTAAAATAAGCTAACATTTGCTCCCTTTGGTAAATTATTTACAAAATGGTTACAACTTGAGGATGAAACTCCTCTTTCATACAAATTACATTCCACTATTCATTTTCAACGTTAAAAACATTGGTGCCTACAAGCTGCTTCAAAATAACTTTTGTTTTTTTGATTGAAGAATTGGCATTGTCAACAACCCCTATAGAAGAAATGCAAGTTGTTCATGAATCAACTCTAATCACTAACAATCTTCTTTCCCCATACTTGAACTTTGATTTTGCCATCTTCTATGACCTCCCATGTTTAATAAAAACTCCTTCAATAGGTACTCTTTTGGAGTGGTCCATTGAACGTTGAAGAGCCCTTCCAAATTGGTTTGTTTCACCCATTTTTATTCAATAGGTTCCATTTTGATCTAGTGTAACATCTTTTGGACCTCCTTTGCCTTGGATGCTAGACATTTCCTTTTAGGTTTCTCAAACATAATTAATTCCTCCACAACAACCTTCCTTTTCCCCTTCATCATGGACTTTGCATGGGATATTGGGCATTGAGGATTAATGATTATCACTGGTTTTTCTTGAAAAAAATCTTGAATTTTTTTTTTCCAAGATCGCTTGTGGTTGGCTATTACAACTTTTGTTTTTTTATTCTTTTCCTTACTTAGGTATTTCCATTACTAGAAATTATGGGTTTTGCAACTATCGTTTGCAACTAAAATTTAGTTGCATGTGACACATGTAACTCCAAATTTGTGTAGTTGCATAAGACAAGTTGCACACGACATTCAGTTGCATGTGACATTACGTATGCAACATGTATATACGGTGTTAATATATGTGCTCATTCGTACATACTAATCCAAATGTAGTTGCACCTTAGTGCAACTTTCCTTGTAACTACAATGTAACTAATAAAAATATGACACATGTTTTAAAATTGGACAATTAGCTTGTGGACACGTGTCACTAATTAATTAATTTTTTTGTTTTCAAAATAAAAAATTCATTGGATTAATCTCAATCATTAAAATTTATGCCATTAAAATGATGACACGTGGCACACCATGGAACATTCATTGACCAATTGACACGTGTCCATTTTAAAACACCAATTATATGGTGACACGTGGAAATTAGGCCCGTCCATTTTTTAATATTGAATAGTAATATCTAAATTGTCCAATTTATGATTAATAAAATGTTGACACATGTTGCCTAGTTAGTTAGGTTATTATTAAACCCTATTAGGTAAATAGGCTTACTTAGGTATGTAAGTAGGTTGAACATAGCTCGGTTTAGGCTATATAAGTAAGATTAGAATAATCCCTTTTATTTTTAAGATTAACCATTTCATCAAGGGCAAACTTTTTTAATTCACTCATCCCCAATGGCATTTGATGTTTCGTTACAACACAGTTATTGCTCCTACTTATATACTGAGCCAAAATAGAATTGGAAGCCAAAGGATATGGGATAAAAAATTCCATTGCAAACCTCAGGAACTGACTTACTTGCACATCAGATGAAACTAATGTATTAGAGTATAGCAGCTAGGGGAGGGTTCTGTTGATTCTGTGTCCAAACAAAACTTGAAGCCCTCCACTTTGCGCATCTAACACAATAAGAATCGTCGAAAATGGATTAGAAATGAGAAAATTATGGTCCCCCAAAGTAAAGGGGGTCAGAAATTCAAAAAAACCATTGAACACTACAAAGGCCGATTCTTAAACACCAAGAATTTTTTTTTTATATTGGTTTTTTTGCTATTAAAGTAATAATATGATTTGTAAAACTTCAGTTGGCGACCCTATAGCACTTTAAATCGTTTAAAATGAATAAGAAATAAGAAAGTTATGAAGTTTGAAAATAGGAGGGCTCCAAAGAAAAGAAAAAAACACGTTTTGTAACTTGGAAAAAAACTTATTTTTCTTATTTTTCATGTTTTTCTTCTTGTTAATTTTTCATTACTCCTTATCTTTTGCATTTCAAAGATGATTATAGGATTTTTTTAATAATTATAATTACTTAATGAAAATATGATTTTAACATTATTATCTAGCTTAAACCAGTAATTAACTTAAGATGTTTTTGTACTTCTAGGTTAATTCATGTAGCCTATTTACATTAATATACATAAATAATAAAATTTATGTATATAATACCTATTGAAAATATATATAATTGATTATCATTATGATTATAATAGACATTTAATTAATAATTATGAACATTTATAATAAATTTTAATATTATCATATTAATTGATTCTAAATAATTTTTTGTTTAATCAAATTTACATTTTCTGAAAAATATTTCAAATAAAATAAAATAAAATAATTTTACTTGCCAAAACAAATATTTAAATATATTTGACAAATAAAATTTAAAAACTTGCAATATATATTTAAACCATGGTTTAGTTTAACATAATTTTGTTTAGCCATAATTAATTTAGCCTAACTTAATTTAACCATTGTTGGTTTTAACCTAATTTAATTTAACCATAAATATTTTAACCTAGTTTAATTTAGCCATAATTGGTTTAGCCATAATTAATATTTATTTATTTATTTTAGCCATAAATAATTTAACCTAAGTTAATTTAACCATAATTAGTTTAGCCTAATAAAATTAGGCATGGTTAATTTTAGCTTAATTTAATTTAGTCATGGTTAGTTTAACTTTTTTGTTTATTTAGCCTAAGTTAATTTAAGTTAGCTAAGTTAGCATGGGGTTAACCTTAATACTAAAGGCACATAATATTATTATACATAGCCTATGTAGACATATTAAGTATAATAATTTAAGTATGTATAAGTTTAGACCATTATTTTTATGACATGTGTCCATGTTGTACACATTTAGTTGCACGTTAATTGCACACACAACTGTATGGCTGAAAATTATACAATACCAAATTTATAATTGCAAACATCACCAAAATAGTTGCATGCCAGTTGCATAGTGATTGGTTGCAAAAGACAAAATTTCTAGTAGTGATCTCATCGTTGTTCTTTAACAACAACAAGATGAGCAAAAATTATTGGTTCTTCTTTAAAGTTTGAAATCAATATATCAAGTGTCAAAGTAAAAGTTATTGTAGGTTGTCTAAAAAATTACAAAGTTTTCAAGCTCCTCATTGAGTTTTTGACTTTGCTTTTGCTGCTTGAAAGTTCTATGTTCTTTTTATATTGGCTTTTGTGAAACTAAAGGTTCAACATATATTGCTTTTGTGAGCCTAGTTTGTTCCGCCTTCTCCTTTTCAATTTGTTATCTCCTTGAACTTTGGCTCTTTCTCTCAAACTCTTTTTCTTTAACCTTTCTTCTCAACCTATCTAAAGTGATATCATTCATGGCTTGAAGTATCACTCCAAGGGAAAAATAAAAATAAAAATACACTAAATAGCGCAATGGTTTTTTATACAATTTTGAAGATTGATAAAAACATTGTGGCTATCAATAGACATGTCATTTAGGGTTGTATCAACAGGCATGTCATTCTAATGATTAATATTCAGTTCAACATGTACTAATTTAGAATTTTCATTTTCAGTAGGTTCCTTTATAGTCATGTCATTAAATTTAGCAAGTACAAGTTGCAATGTGTTATCATCTATGAACTGGTCGGGTTTCAATTTGTTGATATTTACTAAAATTGGGTTAGGATTGAATAATGAGTAGCAACAAGTAAGATTTTATTGTTAGGTAAGCAATATTGTGTCTTATAAATTCCAAACCACCTTCTTTGAAATTTAGGAACATGTGTTAAAATAGCCCTTGGAATCAATAGTTCACATAGTCCCCAAATTGAAACTTGGTTTCAATGTACCAATTTTGTAACCATAATGACATGTTCCATTGGGGTATATTCAAAATCAAGGACCACAAAAGGACGATCACACATGAAAAATTCCTAGACATATGTAATTTCCAAGGTTGATTAGGACTCAAAATTTTGCTTATTTTATAATTCAAAATAAATTTCTTAAAGAAGACATTCAAATTAAATGAATTATGTAAAGTAATCAAATATTTGATAAAAACTTAATGTCCATGTAAGTCCTAAAACAAAAAAATTCGAGATTGTAACAAAAGCAAAAATGATTTTTGAAAGGACTATAAAAACCTATTGAACTTTTGAGCTTTTGGACTCATAAAATGCAAAAAGGCCATATTTATTTATGTTAGCCAATAAGAGATTGTGTGAATCAATCTTTACAACAAACATGACCAAAAAGTCAAGATTTTTTAAAGGAATATTGGCCATTCACTTGACGACATTTAAATTTGGTTAGTTTATGGATTTTAAAGTTGCAAAAAGGTTGGCAACCTTAAAGCTAAGGCCCATAATGAAAATCTTGTAAAAATATCCAACATTGTTAAAAAGACATGAATTTTTAAAATTTACCTGGCCTTAAGGACTTTGCCTTTCAAGGTCAAAGTGTACAATCCTATTTATGGGGAAATGTGTACCTTCGTAGTTGATCAACACCATTGATTTTAGGTTTTACATGTATCCAACATGGTTCAAATGTTGCAAATTCTTGGTCACGCGAATAGAAATGGTTTATAGCATTATCAATCGGTCTATGGTGGGGTTCAACTATTATTTTGTGTGTGTGTACTACCCAAGTTTCAAGCTAGAGGAACAATGCGGAGCTTTTGATTGTGCATTGTGGAGCTATGCATTTTGGATCCAAGCATTTTTTGCAATTTTCTTGTTCTGAAACAACATGTGTTCTAAGTAAACTTTATAGATTCTTTGAATGCATTTCTTCATTTAGTTCCTAAGTAGGTTTGTTGGTAATTCTACAAAGTCCAAGCACTCAATGCACATAGGTTTTGTTTCTAAGAACATTAATGGATATCTTTGATGTTGTGAGGGGTTTTGGGAGCTTGTCGCTTACAAGAACTACATAACCTCAACAAGTAATTGTACTGCTAAACATTACTAGAAAGCATGTCATTTGCAACCCATCCATGTACAACTACCTACAACCAAATGTTACTTGTGACTACAAATGGTTGCCTATGCAACTACTTTTCAAATTGGATGGAATTTGGTATTCTTTTCAACTAGGTTGTGACTATGACCTATTTCATCCTTAAATTGTAATACTTTTTATAATGTCTTTTTATTTTTTCCAACATTATATATACATTTAGTTGCAAATGTAACCAAGATATTCACTTGCTAGTTGTATAAGGTATCTAAACTACCTAGCTAACAAGGAAGTACCTACATATATAACTACCTACCTACTACTACTTACCTACCTATAAGCCTAGGCCACATGGTACCTAGCCTAGGCATAGACATGACATGGGGCACCTAGGCTAAGCTAAGATAGGACATGCCCCATAGCACATATGCTAGGCCTAAACCATGCCACATGGCATCAAAGCTAAACTTATGCATGCCACATGGCACCTAGGCTAAGCCTATGCCATGCCATGTGGCAAATATATAGTTCTAAGACATGTCATATGACAACTAAGCAAGGCTTAGGCCATGCCATGTGGCACCTAGGCTATGCTAGGACATGGCACATGGCACATGGCACATAGGCTAGGTTGAGGCCATGCCACATGGCACCTAATTAACTTTTTTTTCCATACCACATGGCATCATGATTAGATGAGGTGCCACATCATAAAATGTGTTAATTAATAGGCTAGGTTAATAAGTTGTAAGTTAGGTTAGAAGTAATAGGTTAGGCTACGTAGTCACTTGTAGCCCAAGTAGTTGCACAAATAATTACAATTACAAAATTAATCCCATATGTTTTGCCTCCTATTTTAGTTTTGTCAACTACATAAGGAGGTGCCATAGGAGCACAATGTACAAATTAAAATGCAATTGCATTTTGGGATGAGCCAATAAAAAAAGTTCAACCTTAATTAAACCCAAAAAAAAAATGGTATTTTTAGTAGATGCCATGTGGCTTAAGTTTAGGCCTAGCCTAAGTGGCATAAGTTTAGACCTAGCCTAAGTGCCATGTGACCTATGCCTAGGCCTAGCCTAGGTGATCACAATCACCTAAGCTAAGCCTAAAAGTGGCACTTGGCATATGTCTACACCTAGGTGCCACATGGCATATGTGTAGACCTAAATAAGCTAGGATGCCATGTGGCATATGTTTAAACCTAGGTGCCATAGAAATTAAATGCCATGTGGCATATGGTTTAGACATAGGTGCCACATGGCCTATGTCCAAACCTAAGTGCCACATAAGTTATATAGGTGCCATGTGGCGTAGGTTTAAGTGGGTGCCACATGGCAAAATGCAACTGGTCACCAATATAGTTGCAAGATCGTTCATGTATACAATATATGGAGGCCATATACGTATACAATGAAAAAATACTTCATTCATCGCATGTGACAATATTTTTACTAATGGAAACCTGTTATGTTTGAAATAGAACCTTTATTTTTTTATTATATCAATCACCAAAAACTTGGTGACCTTATTGTATATAAAGTTCCTTTACGAATGCATCCTTGGGGTGCCAATTTCATCCTTGTCAAGCCACAAATTTATCATTATAACTTTAAAAACTTTTGTTTATGTGTGAAAAAGGTGAACTGGGTTTTGAAAGCCTATGTGCACATTGGTGGTTGGTGGGTACTAGTTTTGTTGGACCAGTCAAAGATGGACAAACTTGAGCAAGTGATCTATTTCTTTTATTGGCATTATGATTTTTCAAGGAACTTGTTAATCTGTTAGTTGCATAAATTTTAGTATTGTTGTTTGTGCAGGTTTACAAGTTCTTGTAAGTTTATGTTTGGTTTATAGGTCATGAAACAACACAAGATCTATCCTATTGTTTTGTAGTAACTTGTGCAAAGTTGTGTTTAAAAGATTTGTTGATATAATAATTTTGGGTGCAGGTCTTTCTGCATATGCACAAGTCTGCTTATGATTTAGGGTTGTGATCTATTGGTGCTTTTGATGGGGAATAAGAGGAATCAACAATGAGATGGACAAGGCACTAGGAAAGCCTTGGAGGCACAAGGTGCAAAAAGGTTGGTGGCAAGGGATCGACAACACAAGTCTAGGGCTACCAGAAGATAAATGATTACCTAGTGTCAACAAATCGTTGCAAATGGTAATCCTACTAACGTCATTGACATAGAAAGGTTGATGTCTAGACTTGCAAGTCATATTACACCACTCTTGCATCAAATGACAAGCATGAAAGGCTTTAACTATCAATTATTAGCCATGGGAAAACTTTTGAAACAACCAATCTTAAAAGATGTAATGCTTGATGTGGTTGTGAATTCAAAACATTATGAAACAATAGTTGAAATTGTTGACAACTTGAGAAGAGGTTGGCAAGGTATCAAGGCTGGTGATAGTCTTGATGAAATGAGGCCAAAAATGTTGTTAGCAATATGGTTGTTTCAAGTTCCACCTAGAATCTTGTTGCAATAGGCCAGCTCATTGGAGCAAGTCAAAGAATTTTGAACAAAGGATAGAATAAGAGAATACAACTTGAGGATAGTTCTAGCATGTAATGGGCTTTTGTAACCTGAGCAAAACAAAAAGATGTGCTCACAAAGGATATTGTTGATGTAGTGGTGGAATTTTGGACAAATGAAACAAGGGTTAGTCCAAACAAAAAGGACATCATGAAGCATCACATCATGAAGAACATACGAGAAGAGCATGTTATTCACTTTCTTGAAGAACCATAGGTACATGTTCTTCCATTTTTCAATTTGATTCTTTTTACAATGTCCTAATAATTTCTAGTTTTTTGTTGAATTTTTCATGGTTGTCTATGGCTTTTGGATTTTGGATCTATGGTTGGTCAAGTACATCATTTTTGGTCTACTAAACAAGTAGGAATGGTTCAATTTCAGTTTTTCAGATTCTTCTTGTACACATTCTTGTTCGAAAAATGTGTACACAATTGCTAAAGTCTCCAATTTCTTGTGATTTAAGTTCTATTCATTTGAGGGTTACAGTCCTAATGTTATAACTTGAAAGGCTACTTGTAGACTGGACCTTGATTTGATATTTCTTATTCGTTTGTCTTGGATATGTTGTTGATGGAATGGAAAATGGGAATCTATTTATGAAAGGTGTTGATTTCAAATTGGTTTCAGGTCCTTGGTAATGGACAAGTCCAATTTTTGTTTATGTAAAATGCACATAGTAAAGATTGGAATATCCTAATTGAATGCAATTATTGATTCTTTGTGTGCTTCAACCTCTCCATAGTTAAGGGTTACATATAATCAAGTTTCAAGATTCTTGATTCAAACCCTAACATGTATGGGCCTTCATCTTCTACAATTCATGAAAAAGTTCATCAATTCAGCTCAATACTTGATCTTTTATTATTATTTTTAAATTGATGTATTTATAATTTTTTATTTTCTAGATGTGATTAAATCATAGTTCACTTAAAGCTTATGAGCAAAAAACACAAATTGATATTTTTCCAGAAACTTGGGTGAATTTTTCCAACTTTTCATGATTTGATTTTTCTAAGTTTTTATGATTTATGTTCAATACAAAGTTAAAGGTTGCATAACCAACTTTGTCAAAGTTCATTAGGCATGTTTATGGTTTTCATTTGTGTTTCTAATCTCAATGGTAACATATGTCAACCCCAACTTGGTCTGATTATTTGACTTTTTTTTTTTTTTTTTTTTTTTTTTTTTTTTTTTTTTTTTTTTTTTGTTGTGGTGAATTTTTTTTATCAAATTAAGGATTACAATTCTAGTTGTCAAAAAATATTACGGCAAGTTCCATGTGTTGATCATTTTTTTTCTAATCTTCATTTGTATCTCCAATGGGGGTTTAAGAAATTTGTCATGAACTCGGTCTCATTAATCTATAATACTAAGCTTTTGTGATGAATAAACTTGCATAGATTAAGGATTAAAACTAGTTGCCAAAAATATTTGCACCAACCAAAACTAATCATCTATTTTTTATTTGCATTTGTATTTCGAATGTGGGTTTAATATGTCATGAATTTGCTCTGATTATTTTGATGTACTAAATTGAGTTTTTTCTTTACTAGATTGAAGAATACAATTAGTTGTAAAAAAACTTACATCTAAAACCATCTAGGTGATCATTTTTTAAAAATCTTTATTTGTATTTCCAATGTGGGTGTTCACGTATGTTATGAATTTTTTATGATTATCCCCCTTGTCCATGGGTGGAATTTTATGGCTATTAGGTCTTGCATAAATTATTATGTACAATTTCTAATTTGACATGATATGTGTACTGAATTTTTAAATCTACATGTGTGACTCATGGTGTTGTGGTTCTTGAAACAATTTAAACTATGTTTTGGATTTTAGTTATACATGTTTGTAATTTTTTAGGGTGATGTGATTTAAGCTCCATTCATCCAATGGTCCTTTTGAGTTGTTAAATAAAGTTTTTTGAAATCTTAACATGGATAGTGTTGGACCTTATTTATGTTTCTTGGATATCATTTGTCATGAATTGCATGGACCTCAAACTATCAAGTAGTGGCATTCTTGACATATCATAAGAGTCCAAAAGTTCATTCATAAATCAAGTCCTTGAATTATTGTATATGAATCCATTGATGTCCAAGTACTCAATTTGCGAATATCTTTTGATATCCTTGCTAGCTTTGTTCAAATTACTTGGAATCATGTAAGTATTTCTATGCCTTTAATTCCTTTCACTTATTCCTAAAGATGCAAGCAGTACATGCATGAAATCTTTGAGTTCTTAAAATATGTTGCCATTAGGAGCCTTGTTAAGAGTTTCATCTTTAAGGGCCTACAAGTCTTGAAGCTACCTTGAAGATATATTCCTTAAGTCCTTGCAAGTGTTGAAACCGCCTTGTAAGTATTCCTTTGGGATCATGCAAGTCTTGAAGCTACAGGAAGGTGTAAAATACTTTCATGAATTAGGACTTCAATGCTACTAAAATATTCCTTTAAAATCTTAAATAGGATTATTCTGTCCTAACATTTCCTTTGGGTGCCTTTGATTATTTGTAGTCCTAAATTATTTTGTAATTGTCATTGTATTTATCAATAAGGTATGCTAATAGAATTCAATTGTATTTTCCAGCTACATTTTTTTACTAGGTTCAGATAAAAACATCCAAAAATTAAGATTGGATTCATATGGTTCCATACCTTGAAACTTTGGTTTATGTGAAGGTTAAAGGAATTCAACACCTCATGTTGCTGTCGATACCATACAAAATTGAAGGAGCTTAAAGATGGATTTAATAACATGTGACTACATGGGCCACACAAAGTTTGTACTTTCAATGTAGTGAGGTATGCAATCAACTATACCCATGATCAACATCAAAGACCAAGTTGTTTGAGTAGTGAATCAATCTGTAAAGATGCCACTAACTTTTAGCAAAAGATTGTTTATACAAAGTTAGAATTTCAAGAATGGCATGCCTTAGATTATATCAAAGGAAAATGTTCAAATTGTGGTATGAAATTATTGAAAATTTTCCCTTCAAAAAAGGATCTAGAGTATGAAACATTTTTGAATTGGAAGTGTTTCCAAAAGGTACCTATTGAAACAACAAAAACAAGTGAACCCAAAACAATGATTTGTTTGGAACAATATCTAGAGTCGATGTCTTGAGTACTTACATTTCATGGGACCCAAATTGTAGCAATTTATAATTCACAATTTTGTTGCTACTTGGCAAGAATGTTAGTACAAGTTGTGCACGGCAAATTAATCATCAAATTGTCTTGTTTCCTACATTGATTTTGTTGAAAATTACTCATTCATGGAACAAAATGTGATTTAAATTTAGCATTGGCACAACTTTCAAATTACAATCTTGGTACACTTGACTTGGAGGATCAACCCTAATTTTAGAATTGGAGATGATGAAAAGACAAGAATGATTACTGAGTATCACTTTTACATTTTAGATGATCAAACTCATGACAATTTATTTGTTCAACATTTCACATGGCATTGGAGTTGGCTCTAAGCATAGAATATAAAACTCCCTATTGAACACATAGTATGGGGCAACGGATGTGCATTTCAATTTAAATGCGCCAAAACATGGTTTCATGTGTCAAGATACTAAACATTAACTAAAAATGTTGGTCTTCCTCGGGGATGTGTTATGGGTTGGAGCTATTTCAGAATAGGTCATGGAAAGGGCCAATGGGATGGGGCTACAACACATGTCAATAATACTTTTTGGGTTGAACAAATGAAAACCATTGGTGCCACAAAGCTACAAAATGCTTCATATGTGTGCAATTTTCTATAAGCAAATATGGGTAAGGGACATCTTGCTTACCCTAAAGCTCAATGGCAAGTAAGACAATACTTCCATGAAATTAGGTTGGGAGATGTTGATTGCACTCATGGCTATGAGGCACACAAAGTTAGTGGCAGCATATCAAAACACATAATCCGGTTTTTCATTTGAACAAATGTGAACCCCAAATTAGTGAATAGGTTATAAATGTTGTAATTTAGTAATAAGTTTAATGGTGAATGATCATTAATTAACAAATTTCCAACAAATAGGTGTTGAATATTGGAGTTAAGTGAATGGGTATTTAGTTAGTTGAAATGTTGGTAAGTTCATTTTAGTTATTTTTCCAAGATTAGATGGAATTTCAATCCATTTTGGGAAGATTAGTTAAGTGGATTAAATTAGACGAAATTAGATTAAAGATGTGGAACAATGCAAATAGGAGGTTTTGAATAATAAAAAAAGCAATAATGTTAGTTTATTGAAAAGTAAACAATGATGTTAGTTAAGGCTACAATGAGCCACAAGCACACTTAAGGATTGAACATCTTCAACTATGGTGTTACAAAATTTTACAGGCTTAATAGGTGTTTTGGAAGAAAATGTTCTTTCGTTTTTAAACCACTAGCATCAAAATTCATTACTATAATTGTAGAAACTCTAGAACATAGTGCAAACAAAAAGCTCAGCCTTGCATTCTGCTTCAACTTGAAGCATTGGACTTTGTAACCAATGATAATGCCCAATGCCAAAGCTACATACCACACTAACATTTTAGCTTCCTCGCCTTTGAAAACATCTTTGTACATGATCTTGGGTTTGTCAACTACAACCAATTTAATTTCCAAGAATAACACCAAGGAGCACGAGTTAACCCCTAACCTTTGATGTTAAAGTTGGGTGATGCATTTGAATTCAACTCGAAGGCACGCCTGACATCCACCTACTTCTTCTTCAAGCCTAAGAACCTATGTTAAATTTAACGCCAAGAAAGGATTAGAAGATTTTTTAGCAACTTGAATGATTTGAGTCTCACACAATTTGTCGTGCCATAATGTCAATAGTGATGCTTGTGGTTTGAAGAAAACACTTAAATACTTGAGAGGTTAGGTTATGAAATGGTGGGTGCTTGAATTATAACAACACACAAATTATCTTCACAATAATTAAAACTTACTTTTTTTCTATTAGACAGATGATTAAGTATTTAGGAGAATTAACCATGGTGAAATTCATGGTGATCACAAAAAATTAGAAGGGATCAAATGTGTGAAATAGGAAGGTGCATTAGAAGGAAGGATGATTAGGTAAAGGATAGTAAAAGGGGTTTGGGAAAAAGGTAGTTTTCATCCAAATGAAAATTTTCACTTCAATTATCTAAGGGTGAAGAAGTTTATCATGATCAAAATATGATTAATCTCATTGGATGGAGAATTATCATCTTCATGCAATTGGTGGAAGGGTTAAAGGATGGACCTCTTTTAATCTTCATTGATCCATCAAAATCAAAGGAACAATTGATTGGGGGAGGAACCAAGGGAAGGATTTTCCCTTGTTCTCATTGGTCAAAAAAGAAATGGCATTCATGGTATACAAGGGAAAAATGGTGCAACCCACTCAAGATGGAAAAAAGGAACCTCTGTTGGTGACGAAAAATGATGACCTTTCATCCAACCTTATGGATGATGGATCAAGATTGGATGATGAAGAGAGAGAAATCTAGATGTGGAAGAGGGAACAAAAAAAATTATTGCATAAGGAAATCTCCTCTTGGGTTGATTGGTGGATGAACCATCCCCTCCATTTATCATTAGATCAAAAATTGGAAGAAGGCCATTGATTGGAGGAGGGAGAATTGGAAAGGATTGTTGCATTCTCATTGGCCAAGGGCAAGAGGTTCACCTTGGAAGATGGAAGGTTCCTTGAAGGGGAGAAAAATTCTTGGCTTCTCTCTTTGACACTTGCATGAAAATTGAGATGTGCATGATGTGAGAACCACATGAAAGATATAGCCAACAACACAAGAACCAAATGATAAAATTAAGAGGACAAGAGAGAAGTAGGTGAGAATATAAAATGAGATGAAGAGAGGAAAACAAATGTGATTAACAATCATAGCAAGGTATTGGAAGTTTTAAAGTTTGGATTGCATTGAAAATTTAGGCATGACTTATTGAATTGAAGAAGTTTACAAGCTTTATACACCTCAATTTGAATATTTAGAGAAGGAGTTATAAAAGTTAGAAGTGAGCCGGGTCCAAGACTGTTAAACAATCTTAAGATTTTTATTTCCAATTGTAATATCTCTTTGATCCACTATTGGACCATCTTGAGTTTTGAAAATAGTCTTAAGATAGAAGCCAAATAATCATTTCTCCAAGTTTCAACAAGATTGAAGCATGGATTTGGGAGAAATCATGCAAGGAGTGAGCCGGGGTCAATTTGACAATAATTTAGCAAAGCACCAACCACCTTGAGAAATCACCTTCACCTTTCTCTTTCTTTGTTTTGAGTTCATAATTTGTTGATAGGAGCTTAACAAGGTATAATCATGTGCGTAGAGTTTTAGAGTCATCAATTAAGGATTGTATCATCGATACACCAAAGATTAAGAAGGGGTTAAAATTAAATAGCACATCATTTTGATTCTAATTCTTTTTAATTGCACTGTTAGATTCCCATTAAAATTTGGGATTAACCTTTAAGCTACAAGTCCTTAGACCCTTGTGATTCTCAGATCAATCTAATGTATAATCTGAAACTAATAATCTTTTGATCATAATGGAATTGTTATGATTATGTGTGTGAACTTGATTATTTATGTCATGGAAGTTCTTGGTTGTAAACTTTAAGTTCCATAATCAAAGACCATTAGGACCAAAAGCTATTAATTAAGTCATAATTTGGGTGTCGAATTCCCAACCACCTAACACCACCCTAAACCCATTGTGAAGTATTATCAAGCCTTAAACCTAGGGTGAAGGTAATAAGTCACACAAGACCTTACTACATGTGCGTGAATTGTTTTGCTTCTAGAAATATTGCATAGATGGTGGAGATGGACCCTATGACAATTATACTCATGTACAACCTTGGGACCTAGTGACATTAGAACCTTGTTCACCTATTGATGCTTGGTGTGATCTAGAGACTAATGATAAGTGGGAAGTCTCTCATGATGGGGAATCATTAATAACTTATTTAGAAATTGGTGAATGTTTTGTTGTTGTAATTACTGATGATGCACAAAATAGTGTTGGTTTCTAGATTTTAATTTGCATAGAGGTTGCACATGGTAACACATGAGAAACACATAGATGCATATGATTAGATGTTTTTATATGGTAATCGAATTGTCATTGGCAAATACTTCAAACAACAAGTTAGGAGTCCATACTCATATATCCAATGTGATAGAGGTGAAGCATACATCTATTCCCATTTAATTAGGGCAATGAAGTTTCAAATGAGGCAAAATTCTCGTAGATAGAAAGGGAGCGAACCTATGTATCAGTTTTTTAAGACATCTCTACTTGAGATACAATCTATAGTTGAAAATGTTGAAGATGAATAATCCTCCTATTTTTAGGTACAGTGGAAGAAATAACTTATTTTGTAGAAATCATTTTCGCTTTGGGTGCTAAGTGATGTTGTGGCTATCTATGCAATGCAACGCATGTACATGGCTTGGTTATGGGGCTTCAAAGATGGAAGCTTGATTTTGCCGATATGAAAAAACCATTGAATTATTTAGGGTTTGGATTTCAAGTTTCATGGTTGGGATTAAGAAAACTAAGTTTAATGTTTCATTAAACTAATGTTTCATGAAAAGGGGTTACTTGGGATTTTATTTTTTGGTACAATTTGTTGAAGGTGATGGAGGACAACATATTTTTTGCACATCGTGCCATACTTGTGGAATGTTGGGCATGATATTTCAACAAATCAGTAATTTGAAAATTCAATGTGACTTGTAAATGCATCATGTGTGTCCATAATTATTTTTGAAAGTTGTAAACATTTGTTGTGTAGTTCAACAAATCTTGTATAATTTTAATTATTGATGATATTGTATGGACCATCATGAATTTCAACCTCAATTTTATAGCCCCCATTGTTGAGCAAAAAAAAAGATTAAATGTTATCCCTGATCATTGTTGAAACCTTTTGTGTTGTTACCTGAAAACCATTATTGAAACCTTTTATGTTATTACTTGAAAGCCATTGTTGAAACCTCTTATGTTATTACTTGAAAGCCATTGTTGAAACTTGAAACCTGTTGTGAAGTTACCTAAAAGCACTATCACAATTAAAATGTTGAACTCTTAGTAGGGTTCACATGTGCAATAAGATACATTCAAACTATAAACCTGCAATATCCAAATTTGGTACTTGACATTGTTTTTAGTTTATATTAGAATTTGTTCTGGATTTTCTAATGGTTTGTATAGTTCCTAACATGTTTCGATGTAAAACACCAAGATTGCTGGTGTAATTGTCCCTAAGGGCTAAAGTTTCAATCCCTTTGTTGGTGCTTTCAAAATACTTGTTGTATCCTATTTGCACCCACAACAAACCTTCTAGTTTTATGTTTGAAACAATTTCTAACCAATTTGTGTAAATTAACAATATACTAACATATATAATTAAGGCAAAAGAATGTAAGTGCATATACAAGATAATGTCGAGTCAATGAAATGGAATAGATCACTTGGAGCCTATCAACTTCAAATTCCAATAATGGCTAAGTCATACATGAATGGACGCAAGTTTGTAAAAAGCAAGTCATAATGGAGTTCAACTATGAGGTTTTTAATCTGAAGCAAGGTACATTCAACTCTTTTACCTTGACTTTTTTGTTGACTTATTGGCTTTAGCGAGCTCACATCTTCTAGTTTTCCTAGGGGAATTTCTGAAAGTGGGGTAACAAGCATTCCTCTTCCCCTTCTTCAACTTACCTTGAACCATGACCTCTTCAATTTGACTCAATGATTTTGACAAATTTGGGACATCAAGCTCCTTAAAACCACTTCCAATGGATAATTTAACCTTTGGGCCAAACTTCAACTTGGTATCTAAATCATCAAGTTGAACTTTTTCCATCATTGTTTTATTAATAGGTAGGCCCTTGCTTTCCTCTTCATCATGTGAGCTATGAGCTAAGTCACTCCCATCTATGTACTCAACATTGTTAACATCCCTTGGTAACACTTCCCAAGATGAAAAGTGAACCAATGCAAATTTGGTGTTCTCATCCTCAAATGTTTATTTAGCTTTGAAGTCAAAATCACCCTTTTATGTGCCACATATTTCCATGGCTATTTTTGGTGATTTTTCAAATTTGATAAAAACTTTGTTTATTTTCTGATCAAGATCAAGCTTAAGCATTATTTTGTGGTCAAAAGCAAGTTAAATTCAATCCTTTGAATGCTTGACTTTTGAAATCTTTTGCAAAATGAACCTGCTACTTTGAGTTTTTGAAAAGGCTTATAACTTCACCTCTAGAATCAATCTGTGAACAATGAGACTACCCCTAAACATATGCTCGACATAGTGGGCACTTCTTGAATGGCTTGGCAATAATGTAGTCGTAATAAAAATTGAATGCTGGCAACTCTAACACATTTCAAAAAAACAATTAAGGTTAATGTAACTTGTTTAAGAAATATGTATAAGAAATGATTCATTTGTAAAATCGAGAGATAAACATGCAAATTGTATTATTTCAACAAGATTGAATGTTGCAACATGATCTCAGGTTTGTTAACATTACATATGATGCAAACAATTATAAGCATTGTGTCCATGCTACAAGTGTAGGACTTTGTGATTGAAAAAGTTCTTATGTTATCTTTCTTCATATCCATACACAATAATGTGGAAGCACCCCACTATGAAAAATTGTATTACTACCCTACAACTAAAATTCAAAAAAACAACTCACATACAACTATTGTGCAACTATTTCTTAGGTATTACAACTAATGTACAACTATCCCTTTAAAAAATACAATGTATTAATAAATAAATTACCATGTCAAAAAATTAATTAGTTATATTATAGTTGTAAATGAGTTGAAAATGGGTCTTTTATATGATAATTTATACACATTGTACATACATATGTAGTCAATCACATTTGACTTTTTAGGAGTTACATGTAGTTGCATGTGGTAATTACTTTAGAACTATTGTAAATGTGCCATTAAAGCAACAATTATGTTACAACTAGTGTATAATGTACATACGTGCGATCATGCCACATGTACGCATTTCTACCACCCATTATAGGATACATTTGCAACTAGTTTTTTATTATGATTCCTATTGATGCAATTAATATAGTCAAGAGTGCACCACTACTAAAGTACTATTGTTCAACTATGTTATGACTATAATACAACCAATTATAAATTAACTTAATAAGGACATATACATCAATTATTCCTATCTTCATCATATGTGTTTCGTTTTGAGTGATTAAAAACGTTATGGGAATGTTGCCTCAAGCTTTAGAATTCATCTTTGAAGTGCAAAGGAAAAGGAGTAATGAAAAAATAA